>Ga0209347_1000621_pt1 | contig 81669 bp, 73 predicted proteins | sample AutmiccommuBRH23_FD_187382 | JGI IMG/M metagenome (GOLD analysis project Ga0209347, IMG submission 187382) | Deep subsurface microbial communities from Mt. Terri, Switzerland - Autotrophic microbial communities BRH/23 (SPAdes) (version 2) | ecosystem: Environmental > Aquatic > Deep subsurface >...
CGCCCCGGCGGCCGAGGCGGCCATGCCCACCGTCTCGGCGGTGAGGTTGGTGGACCAGCGCAGCATGTCGCGCAGGATGTCGGCCAGCGGCGCGCTGTCGTGGCGGGCAAGCTCGGTCGCGGCCGGCAGGGTGCGGCCGGTCACGACCTCGGGGTTGGGCAGCGGCAGGCCCTGCGCCCGGGCCAGCGTCTGGAACACGTCGCCGGCATACATCTCGGGCTGGCGCACCGGCAGCCAGCGGCTGCCGCCGGTGCCCAGGGCTGCGCGCATCACCGTCCAGTCCTCGAAGCGGCCGTCGGCGCGGTGGGTGTAGAGCGGCGCCTGGCGGTCGACCACCGCCATGCGGGTGACATAGACGTCGGGGCGGTGGCGCGCGGCGCGCGCGTCCATGCCGACGCGGTAGCCGGAGCCGCTGCGCGCCCATTCGAAATGGACGCGGTTGTAGTTGAGGTTGAGGCCCGCGACCGCCGGCGAATAGCCGACATGGGCGGGCTGGTCGGGGTCGATCGTGGGCACGGTGGGCAGCGCCCCGCCATGCACCAGCAAGCGCCCGGTTATGCCCCGGATACCCCGCGCCGCCGCGGCGGCGGCAAGATCGGCCAGCGCGTCGGTATCCAGCGTCGGGTCGCCGCCGCCCAGCAGGATCAGGTCGCCCGCGATCCGCCCGCCCTGCAGCGGCCCGGTGGCCAGCAGCCGGGTGGCGAAGCGGTGGCCGGGGCCGAGCCGGTCGAGCGCGTAGAGCGCGGTGATCGTCTTGGCGACGGAGGCGGGCGGCAGCGCCTCGTTCTCGCGCGCGGACTCGAGCAGCGCTCCGCCCGGCGCCGCCACCGCGAAGGCGACGGCGCCGCTCAGCCGGGCGGCGGCGATCAGGCTGTCGGCGTCGGGGACGCGGGCGCGCGACGACACCGCCGGGCCGGCGCGCCCGCGCGTCGGGTTGGCGGGCGGCCGGGGCGAGCTTGCGGGCGGGCGCGCGGCGGCCGGCGCGGCGAACGCGGCCGCGGCGGCGGTGCCGAGGAACAGGCGGCGGGTCAGGGCGGCGGGCGGGCGCGTCATGGCCGCAGTTAAGCAGAGCGCCCCCGCGCACGGCAAGCGCCACGATGCGGCCGCGCGGCAGGCTGGGCGATGGTGCCACCCTGCCGGTGGCCGGCTCAGACACGGCGCAGGGTCGCGGCTTGCAGCAATTGCACCGCGATCGCGCCGGGGGCCGTGGCGGCGGGGCCTGACGCAAGCTCGCTCCGGATCAGGAAGCGGCGGTTCAGCGCCTCGATGCGGTCGGGGTCGGTGAACTGGGCGACGCGGTCGTCGCCGGTCAGCGCGCGGGTGCGGTTGCGCAGCACCTCGACCTGGCGGTCGAGGTCGAGCGCGCCGAAGGCCCGTGGCAGGCCGAAGGCGGTTTCGAACACCTCGCGCAGGGGCGGGTTGCCCAGCACCGTCAGCCAGCGGGCGGTTTCGGTGGTGTCGCGGGCCGCGATCGCGCCGAGGTCGCGCGCCAGCCCCAGCGACAGGCGCAGCGCGGTATCCTGCTCGCCCACCGCGATCTCGAACTGGCGGGTTTCGAACGCGGTCGCGATCCTGTCGCCGAAATCGGATATCTTGCTGCGCGGGATCGGAAAATCGCCGAAGCCGAAGGCGGCCGACATCTCGCGGTAGCGCTTGTCGGCCAGCCGGTTCGACAGGGCGTCGGGGTCGAGCGTGCCGTCCCCCAGCACCCGGCGGATGAAGGCGCGGTTGGGCAGGTCGGCGTCGAGGCCGAAGGCGCCCAGCGCCACGCGCAGCAACCGGCGGTCGGCCACCAGTGCCTCGGCGCTGTCGATCCTGCCTACGGTCTCGCGGAAATAGGCGCTGTCGCGCGCGATCTCGGGGGTGCGCGCGAACGCCGCCTGCTGGCTGTCGAGGGTGCGCTGGAGAAAACGCCAGCCCGTCAGCCCGGAAAGCGGGAGGACGGGCTGGAAACTCATGACACACGCGCCGCGGCGAGCAGGCGCTCTTCGCGCGGCAGAAGCGCGCGCAGTGCCTTCAACGCCGGGTAATGGGCGTTGGCGAGCACCGATTCGGTGGCCAGCGTCAGCTGCGCCCGGCTGTCATGGTCGGTCAGCACCTGGCTCAGCTGTTCGATTCCGCGCAGAAGCTGCATCCGCGCCTCCTCGGCATCGGTGTCGCCCGACAGCACCAGCTGGGCGATGTAGCACACCCGCCGGACCGGGGTGTTGACCGCCTCGGGGTGGATCGCGTCGCGCAGGCGCAGGATGTTCGCGTTCGGTGTCATCACCGCAAGGCGCGAGCGGCGGTCGCCGTTCTCGATCACCGCGCCGTTGATCAGCACCCGCTCGCGCGGGCCGAGCTTGAGCACGAGGCCGGTCATGGCGCCACCCCGCCGGCGCGCAAGCCGCGCATCACCGCGGTGTTGATGTCGACCAGCGGCGCCGCGTCGGCGGTGCCGGCGAGCACCTTGCGCGAGTGCTGGGCGGTGAATTCGGCGAGGTAGAACAGCCGCGCGCGCAGTTCGGCAGGCAGGCCGTTGCCGTCGCCGGCGACGTCGGCGGCGAGCGTCGACCACAGCGCGCGGTTGTCGTGCAGCGCGCGGGCGAGGTCGGCGAACGGGGTTTCGGGCCGGGCCGAGGCGCGCAGCCGCGCGGTGATCGCGGCAAAGGCCGCGTATTCGGTGGCGCGGTCGGTGCGGGTCGGGGCGCCGGGGCGGGCATAGGCCGCGGCGGCCTGGGCATGGGGGGTCACGGGGCGATCTCCTCGATGGGGCGGGGCCGGTGCCGGGTGGCGCGCATTGGCGCCGCCGTGCCGGCGGAAGGGTGGGGCGCGGGCGGTGCCCGCGCCCCGGCCGGGCGTCAGCGGAACAGCGCGAGGACGTTCTGCGGCGCCTGGTTGGCGATCGAGAGCGCCTGCACCCCGAGCTGCTGCTGCACCTGCAGCGCCTGGAGCCGCGCCGAGGCCTCTTCCATGTTGGCATCGACCAGCGTGCCGATCCCGGCCTTGAGCGAATCGCTCAGCTTGCCGATGAAGTCGTTCTGGATCTCGATCCGGCCCTGGGCCGAGCCGAATTCCGCCGCGGCGTCGATCGATTTCTGGATCAGGCCCTCGATCGAGGCAAGCGCGCCGGTGGCGCCGGCGTCGGTGGTCACGTCCAGCGTTTGCAGCAGGCCGAGGCCGCCGGTCGAGGCCGACGATCCCGGCGTGCCGCCGGTCTGCGCGCGCAGGCCGATATCGAGCGCGCCGTTGGTCGTGCCGGCGTCGCCGTTGGTGATCGTGATCTGGTTGCCGCTCACGGTGGCGGTGAGCTTCAGCGACGAATCGGTGGCGGCCTCGAAGAACGCGCTGATCTGGTTGGCGAGGTTCTGGGCCACGTCCGCCGTGCCGTCGGTCGCGCCGGCGACGAACTGGAAGGTCCGCTGGCCGGTGGCCACGCCGCCGCCGGCCACGTTGACCGGGACGTTGCCGAGGTCGATCTGGAAGCTGTCGCCTTCCGACACCTGCCCGATGGTGATCACCTCGTTGGCGTTGTTGGCCACCGCCGCGTTCGAGGTGCCGCCGTCGATCGTCGCGGCGTCGTCGTGGATGGTGACAGATCCGGCGCTGTCGATCAGGGCGCTGGCGGCGGCGGTGTCGGCAAGGTCGGTGGTGCCGAAGGCCTGCGCCGTGACCGGCGTGGTCACCGACAGGTTCTGGCGGTTGACCTGGATCTGGCCGGCCGTCACGTTGCCGGACGAATCGCGGTCCAGCGACGACAGGACGTTCACCGGGTCGGTGCTGGAGCCGTCGACGAGGTTCAGCCCGTTGAACTGGGCCGCGCCGACCACCGAGGCGATCTGTTCGCGCAGCGCCACGATGTCGGTCTGGATCTTGGCGCGGTCGACGTTCTCTTCCTGCGCCGCGACGATCTTGCCTTTCATGTCGGTCAGCAGGTCGGTCACCGTCTCGGCCGCCTGGCGGGCGACCGCGACGGTCGATTCGCCGAGGCTGAGGCTGTCGGAGATGCCCTTGAAGCCGCGCACGTCGGATTCCATCACCTTCGAGATGGCGAATACGGCGGCATTGTCCTTGGCATTGCCCACCGATTTGCCGGTGGAGATCTCGGCCTGCGTCTTCTCGAGGCCGGAGTTGATGCCCTTGAGGGTCTGAAGCGCGACCATCGCGCTGGTGTTGGTCAGAATGCTCGACATTGTCGGGTCCTGTCGTGGAGGGCGCTTTGCGCCCGGGTTGAAGGGGCCACCGTCGGTGACGTCACGAAGGGGGTTCTTCCCGCTGCGGTTCCGGGGTCTGCCCTGCCGCGCCATCCGGTCGGGATGCGGGGCCACGATGCCGCCGGAGGTCTGAAGCATCGGTGAACGCGTGCCGCCGAATGCGGAAAATTCGAGCCATCGTCAGGCCCGCCGTTCCAGCCGCCGGTCGCCGCCGTCGTGGGCGACCAGGTGGCCATCGGCGCCGTAGGTGCGCAACGGGGCGCCGCCGCCCAGCACCGCGGCCGCGCGTGCCCGCGCCGCGGCGACGCCGTTGCGCGCGGCTGTCACCAGGTCCGCCGACCGCGCGGCGCGGGCGCGCAGGTGCAGCAGTTGCGCCTGTGTCGGCGGCGGCGCGGCGCGGCCACGCTCGGCCAGATGGGCAAGCCGCTCGGCCAGCGGGCCGAGGGCGTCGAACGCCCCGCTGAGCAGCGCCGCGTCCTGTTCGCCCAGCGCCTGCTCGAGTGCGGAAAGCCAGTCGTGCTCAGTCATCGGCCGGGCCCGCGAGGGCGCGGAACAGCGCCTCGGCCAGGCCGATGCCGCCGGCCTTGACCATCGCGCGGGCCTCGATCCCGGTCAGGAACGAGGCGAACTGATCCTCGCCCGCGCCGCCGCCGAAGCCTTCGGGCGCGCGGTTGAGACCGGCTGCGGTGAGCATTTCGGACAGGAAAGCGGCCTCGAGCTCGCGCGCGGCGGCATGCAGGGTGTCGGTGTGGGCGGCCTCGGGCGGGCCCGCGGGCGGGGCCGGCAGCGGCGACGGTGGCGGAACGAGCATGGCATCCTCCTCGGTTGGGGGCGAGTTTCGGGGGTTGCGGTAAACATGCCGTAACCACTGGCCGCGATACTGGGGGCGATCCGCAGCAGAAGGTGCGTCCATGGTCCCTCATATCGTTGCCTCGTCGGCCGGCGGCGGCCGGCCTGTCGCCCCTCCCGCGGCCGCCGGCCTGATGCGCGAGGGCGATGGAAATTTTGCGGAGCTTGCCGGTGACGGGGTCGGCGAAGCGGCCACGCCACGGGCCGGACCGGCGGACGCCCCCCGGCGGGGCGAGGGCGCGGGGGGGCCGGATGGGTCGGACCGTGCCGGCGACGAGGGGGGCGCATCGCCGCTCGTTCCCGCCGCCGTGGCCGGGCCGGGTGCTTTTGCCGACCGGGCCGGCGACCGGGCCACCGTGGCCGAGGATATCGCCCGCCCCGGGGCAGGGCGGGGCCAGCCGGTGCCGGCGATGGGCGGGCCTGCCCGCACCGGCGGCGCAGAGACGGCTTTCGGCGTTGCCGCCGTCGATACGGCGCCACCGGATGACGGGCGTGGGCGCAATGTGCAGGGGCCCGCCACCGAGGATGCGGCCGGCGCGGCACCCGGGCGCGGGGCGGAGGCCGGCGTGGCGCGCGCCGCCATGGATACGGGCGCTCCGCGCGGCCGATCCGCCGAGCGTGAGGGCACGGTTCCGCCCGGCGGTGCGGTGCGTGCCGTGGCTGGCGCCGTGCCGCCCGAAGCCGCCACCGGGCGGGCGGCGCCGGTGCCGGGCATGACGGCGCCGGCTGGGTCGGGGGGCGGCGCGGGTTCGCCCCCCGCGCCGCCCTTCGCAGCGCCCGCCGCTCCGCCCCCTGCTCCGCCCTTCGCAACACCCCCCGGTCGGCCCGCCGCAACGCCCGCAGCCGCGCCCGCCGCCACGCCGCCTCCCGCCCCGCGCCGAACAGACGCGGCGGACCGTACAGCGGCCACGCCTCCGGCCAACTTGCCGGCCAGCTTGCCGACAGGCGGGCCGGTGGTGGCGGGCCCCGCCGTGCCCGCCGGCGACGGACGGGCGGAGGCGGGCGGGCCCGCCCGCGGGCCGGTCGAGACGGCCGCCACCGCTTCGACGGGCGAGCGGTCGGGGGCGGCGCCGGCCCCGTCGGCCGCCCCGCCGCTGCCCGCTCCGCCGCCGCCGACATCCGCCCCGCCGCCCTTCGCCGCCGCGCCCGACCCGCCGGGCCACGACGCCGAGCGCGCGGGGGCCGCGGCAGCAGGGCGCGACGGCGCGCTTGCGCCGTTTGGCGTGGCGCCGGTGGAGGCCGGGGTGCCCGGCCCGGCGGCCAGCCCTGCCGGCACGCCGGCGCCGGGCGAACGCCCGGCGGCGGTGCAACGGATGATGGAGGCACTGGTTTCGGCCCGCGACGCCGGCGGCGCGCGGGTGATCGACGTGACGCTGTCGCCGGAAGAGCTTGGGCGCGTGCGCCTGTCGCTGAGCGGCGACGACGGCGCGCTCAGCGTCATGGTGCGCGCCGAGCGTGACGACACCGCGGCCCTGCTGCGCCGCCACATCGACCAGCTGGGCCACGACCTGCGCGCGGCCGGCTATGGCGCCGTCTCGTTCAGCTTCGCCGGCGACGGTGCGCCGCGGGGCGACCGGCCGCCGCCCGGCCCGCCGGCCGACAAAGTGCCGCCGGCCGTCCCGCCCGCCGCCCTCGCGGCAGCCATCACCGCCCCGAACCGCGCCGCCGCCCCGGCCGCCGGCCTCGGGCTCGACCTGCGCATCTAGGAAGGATCCGCGATGGACATCGCCACGGCAACCGCCACCGCCAACGCCGCCTCTGCCAGCCCGGCGGCCGCCGGCACCGGGCGCGGCGCGATCAGCGCCGACTTCGAAACCTTCCTGACCATGCTGACCACCCAGCTTCGCAACCAGGATCCGCTGAACCCGCTCGAATCGACCGACTTCGCGGTCCAGCTCGCGACCTTTTCGCAGGTCGAGCAGCAGGTGCGCGGCAACGGCCTGCTCGAGGATCTGGGGGCGCGGCTGGGGGTGCTGGGGATGGCGCAGCTTTCGGGCTGGGTCGGGATGGAGGCGCGCGCGGCGGTCCCGGTCGCCTTCGACGGCGCACCGGTGACGCTGGCGCCGCAGGTCGCCACCGGGGCCGACCGTGCGGTGCTGGTGGCGCGCAACGAACTGGGCAACGCCGTCGAGCGGCGCGAGTTGGCGCTGCCGCCGGGCGAGATCGCGTGGGCCGGGTTCGACGGCTCGGGGGTGGTGCTGCCCTCGGGCAGCTACAGCTTCGAGGTGGAAAGCTATGCCGGCGACGTGCTGCTGGCGGTGGACCCGGTCGAAACCTTCGCCCGGGTGACCGAGGCGCGGATCGAGGACGGGCGCACCATCCTGGTGCTTGGCGGCGGCACCGAGGTAGCCGCCGACGCGATCAGCGGCCTGCGCGCCGTCCCGGACACCCCCGCCCCGGGCGCCGCGCCCCCGCCGGGCGAGGCACCCGACCGGCCGCGCCCCTGAGGCGGCGCGCGGCGCCGTCGCCGCTGCGGCCGGAAAGGGCGCGGGGCAGGTGGGCGAGGGGGCGCGGGCGAGGGGGGGCGGGCGTGCCGCACATCCGGCCGGCGCGGGCTTGCGGGCGGCGGGCCGGCCGTGGCGCCCGCCCCGCCCTCGCCGCCAGCGGCGCGCGCCGGTGGCGAGGGCATTCGGGGCGCGCGGCATCGGGCGGGCACACGGGCTGCGCCGCGACCCGCTTGCCGGAACGGCCCGCGGACCGCCTCCGATCGCCTCCGGGGGGGGGTGGCGCGATTCGCGCACCGCCGGGCGGGTCCGCCCCCGCCCCCCCCCCCCCGCGCGCGCGGTTCCGCCGGCGGGCAGCCCCCCTCAGGCCCCGGTCGCGGCCGGCACCACGCGGCCCGCCGACAGCCGCACGATGCGGTCCATCCGCGCCGCCAGCGCCATGTTGTGGGTGGCGATCAGCGCCGCGAGGCCGGTGTCGCGCACCAGCGCCATCAGCGTTGCGAACACCTGGTCGGAGGTTTCGGGATCGAGGTTGCCGGTGGGCTCGTCGGCCAGCAGCAGCCCCGGCGCGTTGGCCAGCGCGCGGCAGAACGCCACCCGCTGCTGCTCGCCCCCCGACATCGCCGCCGGCCGGTGCCCGGCGCGGGCCAGCACCCCCACCTGGTCGAGCAGCGCCCGCGCCCGCACCGCAGCGGCCTTCGTGGCCACCCCGTCGGCCAGTTGCGGCAGCATCACGTTCTCGAGCGCGCTGAACTCGGGCATCAGGTGGTGGAACTGGTAGACGAAGCCGATGTCGTGGCGCCGCGCCGCGGTGCGCGCGCCGTCGCCCAGCCGCCCCATCGCCCGCCCCGCGATCCGCACCTCGCCCGTGTCGGGGGTGTCGAGCAGGCCGGCGATGTGCAGCAGCGTCGACTTGCCCGCCCCCGAGGGCGCGACCAGCGCCACCACCTCGCCCCGCGCGACCGAAAGGTCGATCCCGCGCAGCACCTCGACGGCGTTGGGCCGGCCGGGATTGTAGGTCTTGGCGACGCCGGCCAGCTCGAGCATCGGCTCATTCATAGCGCAGCGCCTCGACCGGGTTCATCCGCGCCGCCCGCCGCGCCGGAAAGATCGTGACCACGAACGACAGCCCCAGCGACAGCGCCACCGCCGAAACCACGTCGCCGGGCACCAGCTTGGCCGGCAGCGCGTAGATGCCGCGGATCGACGGATCCCACACGCCGCCGCCCGAAAGCCAGTTCACCGCCGAGAAGATCGGGTCGATGTAAAGCGCGAAAAGGCAGCCCAGCACCACCCCCGCCAGCGTTCCCGCCAGCCCGATCAGCGCCCCGCACAGGAAGAACACCCGCAGGATCGCGCCCTCGGTCAGCCCCATGGTGCGCAGGATGCCGATGTCGCGGCCCTTGTTCTTGACCAGCATGATCAGCCCCGAGGTGATGTTCATCGCCGCGATCAGCACCAGCACCGAGAGGATCACGAACATCACGTTGTCCTCGATGTCGAGCGCGCGCAGGAACGCCCCGGCGCTGTCGCGCCAGGTCCAGACCAGCGCCCGCTCGCCGGCCGCGCGCAGCAGCGCCGGGATCATCGGATCGAGGCGCTCGGGGTCTTCGACCATCACCTCGATCTCGTCGGCCACGCCCTCGCGGTTGAAATAGCGCTGCGCCTCGGCGAAGGGCATGTAGACGCGGGTGCGGTCGATGTCGTAGCGCCCGGCAGTGAAGATGTAGACCACCTCGTAGGCGTTGATCCGGGGCGAGGTGCCGAACGGCGTGCGCACCCCGTCGGGCGAGATCAGCCGGATGCGGTCGCCCACGCCCACGCCAAGCTCGCGCGCCACGCCCGAGCCGATGGCGATGCCCTCGTCGAAGCGGCCGATGTCGCCGAGCGCGTCGGCCGAGCCCGCGACCCGCGGGATGCCGCGCAGGTCGGCCTCGGTCAGCCCGAACACCTCGACCCCGGCATTGCGCCCGTCGAGGCTGGCCATCACCTGCCCGCGCACCATCGGCGCGGCGCGGGTCACCCCCGGCACCTCGGCCAGCCGCGCGGCCATCTCGGCGTAATCGTCGATGGTGCGCGAGGGGCGGCCGGCCTCGTCGGTGTGGACCGCCGAGTAGATCGTGACATGGGCGTTGGCGCCGAGGATGGTGTCGACGAACTCGGCCCGGAAGCCGGCGCGCACCGCCAGCGTCGCGATCAGCGCGAACACCGCGAGCGTGATGCCCAGCAGGCTGATCCAGGTCATGACGCTGACGCCGCCCTCGGCCCGGCGCGCGCGCAGGTAGCGCCAGGCGATCATCCATTCGAATCCGGCGAAGGGGCGGGGCCGGGCGGAAAGGGGGGGCTGGCGGCTCACGCGGGCTCCTGTCTCGGTGCGGCGCACACTGGGGGCGAAGCGGCGCGCTCGTCAAGCGCGCGGGCCGCGAAAACGGCGGCGCGACGGGCCGGGGCTGCGACACGATGTCGCATTCCGCCTCCCCCGCCGGAAGCTGTCAGGCACCGCCGCTGACGCAACGAAAGGCGGGCGGGATCATGGCGGGCAATTGGGGCTGGACGATCGGGGGCGTGCTGGCGGTCGGGGTCGGGGTTGCGGTGTGGAACCTGGCCGGCGCCCCGGCGCCCGGACCCGGCCATTCGATGGTGCCGCCCGACACCTCGGCTATCCCGGAGGGCGCGCCGATCGTCGAGGTTGCCCTGCCCGACACCCTGCCCGAAGGGGCGGCGCTGGGCCGGCAGGTGTTCAACGGCGTCTGCGCCACCTGCCACGGCGAGAACGCGGCCGGGCGCAACGGCATCGCCCCGCCGCTGGTGCACAGGATCTACGAGCCCGGCCACCACGGCGACGCCGCCTTCGTGATCGCCGCGCGCAGCGGCGTGCGCGCCCATCACTGGCGCTTCGGCGACATGCCCCCGGTCGAAACCCCGATCTCGGACGGCGAGATGCGCGCCCTCGTCACCTACATCCGCGCGTTGCAACGGGCCAACGGCATCCTCTAGCCCGGCGCCGTCTCCGGAGCCGGCGATTGGCGCTGGACAATCGCGCCGATCGCGGTATCTCTGGCCGCCATGACCGCCCGCACGCGCCCCCTGTCCCAGCCCCGACGCCGACGCCCAAGCGTCTGACGTCGCCTGCGCGCGTGCCCCGCGGCACCCCCCGGCCTTCCGCCTGCCCCGGCTACCGCTTTCGTTGACACCGGCCCGCCGCCTTGGCACCTTCCGGGCCTTCGCCGAAGGACATTCCCATGATCCCGTCGATCCTGCCCACCTACAACCGCGCGCCCCTGGCCTTCGTCGAGGGCGCCGGCTCGTGGCTCACCACCGAGGATGGCGCGCGCTATCTCGACCTCGGCGCCGGCATCGCGGTCAACGCGCTGGGCCACGCCCACCCGGCGCTGGTCGCGGCGCTGACCGAACAGGCCGGCCGGCTGTGGCACGTCTCGAACCTCTACCGCATCCCGGCGCAGCAGCGCCTGGCCGACGCGCTGGTGGCCGCGACCTTCGCCGACACGGTGTTCTTCACGAATTCCGGCACCGAGGCGGCGGAGCTTGCGATCAAGATGGCGCGCAGGTTCTGGTTCGACGCCGGCGATCCCGAACGGGTCGAGATCGTCACCTTCGACGGCGCCTTCCACGGCCGCTCGTCCGGGGCGATCGCGGCCGCCGGCTCGGAAAAGATGACCAGGGGCTTCGGCCCGCTGCTGCCGGGCTTCACCCACCTGCCCTGGGCCGACCACGACGCCGCCCGCGCCGCGATCACCCCGCGCACCGCCGCCGTGCTGGTCGAGCCGATCCAGGGCGAGGGCGGCATAAGGGTGCTGCCCGACACCTGCCTGCGCGGCCTGCGCGAGCGGTGCGACGAGACCGGCGCGCTGCTGATCCTCGACGAGGTGCAATGCGGCATGGGCCGGACGGGGCGGCTTTTCGCCCACGAATGGGCCGGCGTCACGCCCGACATCATGATGGTCGCCAAGGGCATCGGCGGCGGCTTTCCGCTGGGCGCGGTGCTGGCGACCGAGCGCGCGGCGGCGGGCATGACCGCGGGCACCCACGGCTCGACCTACGGCGGCAACCCGCTGGCCTGCGCGGTCGGCGCGGCGGTGATGGCGATCGTGGCCGATCCCGGCTTCCTCGCCGAGGTCAACCGCAAGGCCGCACTTCTGCGCCAGAAGCTCGAGGGCCTCGTCGCCGCCCACCCGCAGGTGTTCGAAGAGGTCCGCGGCCAGGGCCTGATGCTGGGCCTTCGCTGCCGCGTGCCGCCGGCCGACGTGGTCGCGGCCGGCTACGCCGAGCACCTGCTGACGGTGCCCGCCGCCGACAACGTGGTGCGCCTGCTGCCGGCGCTGAACATCCCCGACGCCGACCTGTCCGAGGCGGTCGCCCGCCTCGACCGCGCCGCCGCCCGCCTTCACCCCTGACCCGCTTCTTCTTGGCTCAAATACTCCGGGGGTCCGGGGGCAGCGCCCCCGGCCTTCGCCCCAGAAAGCGCCCGCGATGAACCATTTCCTCGACATCCACAAGACCGGCCCGGCCGCCCTGCGCGGCATGATCGACGCCGCCGCCGCGATGAAGCGCGCACGCGCCGGCCGGCCGCGCGGCGCCCCCGACGACGATCAGCCGCTGGCCGGCCGGATGGTGGCGCTGATCTTCGAGAAACCCTCGACCCGCACGCGCGTCAGTTTCGACGTGGGCGCGCGCCAGATGGGCGGCCAGACGATGGTGCTGTCGGGCTCCGAGATGCAGCTTGGCCATGGCGAGACGATCGCCGACACCGCCCGCGTGCTGTCGCGCTATGTCGACCTGATCATGATCCGCACCTTCGACGAATCGGTGCTGCTCGAGATGGCGGAATATTCCGACGTGCCGGTGATCAACGGGCTGACCAACCGCACCCATCCGTGCCAGATCATGGCCGACATCCTGACCTTCGAGGAACACCGCGGCCCGATCGCCGGGCGCAAGGTGGTGTGGTCGGGCGACGGCAACAACGTCTGCGCCTCGTTCATCCAGGCCGCGGGCCAGTTCGGGTTCAACCTCACCTTCACCGGCCCGCCGCCGCTCGACCCCGAGCCCGAGTTCGTCGAGGACGCCCGCGCCAAGGGCGCGCGGATCGAGATCGTGCGCGATCCGCTGGCGGCGGTGGCCGGCGCCGACCTCGTGGTCACCGACACCTGGGTCAGCATGCACGACAGCCAGTCGACGAAGGAGCGCCGCCACAACCAGTTGCGCGGCTACCAGGTGAACGAGCGGCTGATGGCCGCCGCCGGCCCCGACGCGCTGTTCATGCACTGCCTGCCCGCGCACCGCGAGGACGAGGCGACGAGCGCGGTGATGGACGGCCCCCAGTCGGTGATCTTCGACGAGGCCGAGAACCGCCTGCACGCCCAGAAGGCGATCCTGCGCTGGTGCCTCGGGGTCTAGGCCCCGGCCCTCAGCCCCAGCCCCAGCCCCAGCCTCACAGATAGCCCTCGGCGCGAAAGCTGATCTCGCACGCCTTGCCGATCACCAGGTGGTCGTGCAGCGTCAGCCCCAGCACCTCGGCGGCATCGAGAATGCGGGCCGTCATCGCGATGTCGGCCTCCGACGGGGTGGGATCGCCCGAAGGGTGGTTGTGCACCAGGATCAGCGCCGAGGCGTTGAGTTCCAGCGCCCGCTTGACCACCTCGCGCGGGTAGACCGGCACGTGATCGACGGTGCCGCGGGCCTGTTCCTCGTCGGCCACCAGCACGTTCTTGCGGTCGAGATAGAGCACGCGGAACTGCTCGGTCTCGCGGTGCGCCATGGTGGTGTGGCAATAATCCAGCAGCGCCTGCCAGCTTGACAGGACCGGGCGGTTGATCACCCGCGCCCGCGCCAGCCGGTGCGCCGCCGCCTCGACCACGCGCAATTCCACGATCACCGCCTCGCCCACCCCCTCGACCTCGGCCAGCCGCGCCGAGGGCGCCGAGAGCACGCGGTTGAAATCGCCGAATTCCTCCAGCAGCCGGCGGGCCAGCGGCTTGACATCCTGGCGCGGGATGGCGCGGAACAGCACCAGTTCGAGCAGTTCGTAGTCGGGCACCGCGGCGGCACCGCCGGCCATGAACCGCTCGCGCAATCGCTTGCGATGGTCGCGCAGGTAGGACGGCAGCCGGGTGTCCGCCGCCGGGTCGGCCGCCGTCGCGCCGCCGCCCGGCGCGAACAGCGGCAGGGCCGCCTCGTCGAAGGCGCCATCGCGGGCGGGCAGGGGGGGCGCGGATCGGCGGGCCATGGCGCCAGCCTCGCCCATCGCGGTAAACGAACGGTTAAACGGCGGGCGCGCCGGTGCGTGCCCGCGCAAGCCGCGAATCGGGGCTTCAATTGTGGCCGCGCCTGTGCTCAACAGGGTCGGTCCCGCGGCGTCAGCGTCGGGGCCGGCAGCGGATGGGGGGAGCGTGCAGGTAGAACAGACCGGTCTTGATGGCGTCGTGATCCTGACGCCGCGCCGCTTCGAGGATGCCCGCGGCCATTTCTGCGAGACCTGGAACGCGCGCACCATGGCCGCCGCCGGGCTCGACCTGGCCTTCGTGCAGGACAACCACTCGCTGTCGCGGCGCGCCGGCACCGTGCGCGGGCTGCACTTCCAGCGCCCGCCCGAGGCGCAGGCCAAGCTGGTGCGCTGCACCCGCGGCCGGCTGTTCGACGTCGCGGTCGATCTGCGCCGCGGCTCGCCCACCTATGCGCGCTGGGTGGGGGTGGAGCTGACGCCAGAGAACGCCCGCCAGTTGCTGATCCCCGTGGGCTTCGCGCACGGCTTCGTCACCCGCGCCCCCGACACCGAGGTGCAGTACAAGTGCACCGCCTTCTACGCGCCCGAATGCGACGCGGCGCTGCGCTTCGACGATCCCGACATCGGTATCGACTGGGGAATCGACCCGGCCGCGGCGATCCTGTCGGACAAGGACGCCGCCGCCCCGTATCTGGCCGCGATCGAAAGCCCGTTCGTCTTCGACGAGGGGCGGCGATGAAGCTGCTGGTCACCGGCGGGGCGGGCTTCATCGGCTCGGCGGTGGTGCGCCTGGCGGTGGCGCGCGGGCACGCGGTGGTCAACCTCGACGCGCTGACCTATGCCGCGTGCCTCGACAACGTCGCCGCGGTGGCCGCCTCGCCGCTCTACACCTTCGAACACGCCGACATCCGAGACCGCGCGGCGCTCGACCGCATCTTCGCGGCCCATGCGCCCGACGCGGTGATGCACCTGGCCGCCGAAAGCCATGTCGACCGCTCGATCGACGGGCCGGGCGATTTCATCGCCACCAACGTCACCGGAACCTATACCCTGCTCGAGGCCGCGCGGGCGCATTGGCAGCGGGCGGGCCGGCCCGCGGGCTTTCGTTTCCACCATGTCTCGACCGACGAGGTGTTCGGCAGCCTCGGGGCCACCGGCCGCTTCACCGAAGACAGCCCCTATGCCCCGAACAGCCCCTATTCGGCCTCGAAGGCGGCCTCCGACCACCTCGTGCGGGCCTGGCACGAGACCTATGGCCTGCCGGTGGTGCTGAGCAATTGCTCGAACAACTACGGGCCCTTCCACTTTCCCGAAAAGCTGGTGCCGGTGGTGATCCTGAACGCGATCGCGGGCCGGCCGATCCCGGTCTACGGGCGGGGCGAGAACGTGCGCGACTGGCTTTATGTCGAAGATCACGCCGACGCGCTGCTGGCGGTGCTCGAACGCGGCGCTTTGGGGCGCAGCTACAACATCGGCGGCGGCAGCGAGGCGCGCAACATCGACCTGGTGCGCACGCTCTGCGCCCTGCTGGACGAGGCGCGCCCCCGGGGCGCCCCGCACGCGCGGCTGATCGCGTTCGTGGCCGACCGCCCCGGCCACGACCACCGCTACGCGATCGACCCCACCCGCATCGCCACCGAACTGGGCTGGCGGCCGTCGGTGACGCTGGAAGAGGGGCTGCGGCGGACCGTGCGCTGGTATCTCGACAACGAGGGCTGGTGGCGCGCGCTTCAGGGCCGGCAGGGCGTGGGCCGGCGGCTGGGAACCGGGGCATGAATGTGGTGGGCACGGTCAGGGGCAGGCGCCCCGCGGGAGGGGAAGGGGTGTTTCCCCGCGTGTCGCGTCGGGGGGGCTCTGCCCCCCGATCGGCCTTCGGCCGATCCCCCCCGGAGTATTTTTGCCAAGATGAATTGAGCGGACCGCGCTTTCATCTTGGCCCAAATACTCCCGCCGGAGGCGTCCGCACGGGCCGCGCGCGCAGGGGCCGGGGGGCGGGCGTATGCGGCTGATGGTGTTCGGGCGCAGCGGGCAGGTGGCGCGCGAACTGGCGCGGCGGCTGCCGGACGGGGTGTCGGCGCGGTTTCTTGGCCGTGACGAGGCCGACCTGTCGGACCCGGAGGGCTGCGCGGCGCGGATCGGGGATTGCGACGCGGTGCTCAACGTCGCCGCCTGGACCGCCGTCGACCGCGCCGAGGCTGACGAGGCCGCCGCCGCGCGTGTCAACGCCGCCGCACCCGGCGCGATGGCGCGGGCGGCGGCGGCGCGGGGGATCCCGTTCCTGCATGTCTCGACCGATTACGTCTTCGACGGCGCCGGCACCCGGCCGTTCGCGCCCGGCGATCCCACCGGGCCGCTCAATGCCTATGGCCGCACCAAGCTGGCGGGCGAGGAGGCGGTGCGCCTGGCCGGGGGGCCGCACCTGATCTTGCGCACCTCGTGGGTGGTTTCGGCGCACGGCGCGAACTTCGTCAAGACCATGCTGCGGCTGGGACGCGAGCGTGAGGCGCTGCGGGTCGTGGACGACCAGACCGGCGGGCCGACGCCGGCGGCGGCCATCGCCGATGCGCTGCTGGGCGCGGCGCGGGCGATGGTGGCCGGCGCGCCCGGCGGCACCCACCATTTCGCGGGTGCGCCGGACACCACCTGGGCCGGCTTTGCCCGCGCGATCATGGACGCGGCGGGGCTGGCGTGCCGGATCGACGGGATCGCCACCGCCGACTGGCCGACGCCGGCGCGCCGGCCGCTCAACTCGCGGCTCGACTGTTCGGGGTTCGCGGCCGCCTTCGGCATCGCCCGGCCCGACTGGCGCGCCGGGCTGGACGACATCGTGCAAGACCTGGAGGCCGGAACGTGACACGCAAGGGCATCATCCTGGCCGGCGGCTCGGGCACGCGGCTGTGGCCGATCACCATCGGGGTGTCGAAGCAGCTCATGCCGGTCTACGACAAGCCGATGATCTATTATCCGCTGTCGGTGCTGATGCTCGACGGCATCCGCGAGATCGCGATCATCACCACGCCCGACGACCAGCCGCAGTTCATGCGCCTGCTGGGCGACGGCAGCCAGTGGGGCCTGCGGCTGGACTACATCGTCCAGCCCTCGCCCGACGGGCTGGCGCAGGCCTACATCCTGGCGCGCGACTTTCTTGCCGGGGCGCCCTCGGCGATGGTGCTGGGCGACAACATCTTCTTCGGCCATGGCCTGCCCGAGGTGCTGGAGGTGGCGCGCGCGCGCGCGGTCGGGGGCACCGTGTTCGGCTATCGCGTCGCCGATCCCGAGCGCTACGGGGTGGTCGATTTCGACCCCGCCGGACGGGTGCGCGCGATCGTGGAAAAGCCGGCGGTGCCGCCGTCGCATTACGCCGTCACCGGACTATACTATCTCGACGGGCGGGCGCCCGAGCTGGCGGCCGAGGTGCGCCCCTCGGCGCGGGGCGAGCTGGAGATCGTCGATCTGCTGGAATTCTACCGTGCCGAGGGCACGCTGGCGGTCGAGCGGCTGGGGCGGGGGTTCGCGTGGCTCGATACCGGCACCCACGACAGCCTGCTCGACGCCGGCAACTTCGTGCGCACGATCACCCGCCGCCAGGGGTTGCAACTGGGCAGCCCCGACGAGATCGCCTATCACCACGGCTGGATCGACGGTGCCGCGCTGGAACGGCGCGCGGCGATCTTCCACAAGAACGACTACGGCAATTATCTCAAGTCGCTGCTGCACTGAGCCGGGCTTGCCGCGCCTTCGCCGGCGGACCGGCGCGGGATACGCCCGCGGCCGGGTTGTGACAAAAAACCGCCCCGATTCGACCAAATTGCTTGCCCTGTGGCGGAAGCCTGCGTGTAATCACTGCACCGGCGCGCCGGGAGTCCGGCGCGTCACTGCCTACGGGGGGCGGCACGCTGCCTTCCGGCAACACAACCGAACGGGAGGATCCCATGCGACTGATCACGATTGCCGCCGCGGCGGCGACCGCAGCCACCCTTGCCACCGGCGCCGTGGCGCAGGACCGCAGCGGATGGCCGAGCGACCTGACGGTTGGCACCGCCAGCCAGGGCGGCACCTATTTCGTCTACGGCAACGGGCTTGCCAGTTTCATCGGCGAGTCGCTTGGCCTCAACGCCTCGGGCGAGGTGACGGGCGGCCCGGTGCAGAACGTCACCCTGGTGCAGACCGGCGATCATGACATCGGCCTTGTCACCATGGGCCCGGCCTTCGACGCCTGGAACGGCAACAGCGAACTGGCGCCGGGGCTCGAGCACAAGGACATCCGCGCGCTGTTCCCGATGTACCAGACCCCGTTCCAGGTGGTCGCCCTCGAGTCTTCCGGCATCACCTCGGTCGGCGATCTGGAGGGCAAGCGCGTCAGCGTCGGGCCCGCGGGCGGCACGCCCGGCACCTACTGGCCGCGCTTCATCGAGACACTGGGCGTGGATGCCAACATCTCCTTCGCCGGGGCCGCGGACGCCGCCAGCCAGCTCAAGGACGGGCTGATCGACGCCTTTGCCTTCGCCGCCGGCGTGCCGATCTCGGCGTTCAGCCAGCTTGCGGCCGAGACCGACGTGGTGATGTTCGGCTTCACCCCGGAAGAACGTGCCACGATCCTCGAGAAGCACCCCGAGGTGTCGCCGCTGACGATCCCCGCGGGCACCTATGCCGGCGAGGACTACGATCAGACCACCGTGGCGATGTGGAACTTCGCCGTCGCCCGGGCCGACATGCCCGAGTCCCTGGCCTACGAGATCACCAGGCTGGTGATGGAGAACCATGACCGGATGATGCAGATCCACGGCGCCGCGCGCGAGACGCTGCCCGAGAATGTCGTGAACAACTCGTTCCTGCCGTTCCATCCGGGCGCGGTGCGCTACTTCGAGGAAATCGGCGTCACCATTCCCGACGCGCTCAAGGGCTGAGTGGCGCGACGATCCACGGGTCGGGGGCCGGTGCCGCGCGCGGCGCCGGCCCCGGCCGCAGGTTGACGGCGCCGCAGAGCGCCGCAACGGCCGGCAGGGCCGGGAAGTTCCCAGGGGGAGTTCGACCGTCATGACCGCCAACGCCCAACCCGAATCGGCAACGGACAGCATCGGCTCCGGCGTCGATGCCGAGATGGTTGCGTCGAACCAGCGGATCTTCAGCGGCGGGCTGGCGCTGGCGACGGCCACCGCCTGCATCCTTTACACCGCCTTCCACATCGGGGTGATGAACCTCTACCCGCTGGAAACCTGGGTCTACCGGCTGTCGCATGTCGCCGGGGGGCTGGCGCTGGGGTTCGTCTATTTCTCGGGGCGGCTTTTCACCGCCGCGCCGGCCCGCAGCCGCCCGGGTGCGGAACAGGCGGCGCGGATGATGGCGATGGCGGGTGCGGCGCTGGTCGTGATTGCCACGCTGCGGCTTGTCTGGGCGATCCTGTCGGGCGACCGGATCGAGACCGGCGCACCGGCGGACAAGATGGTGGCCACCTTCGGCTGGCCGCTTCTGGCCGGCAGCGCGCTGGCGCTTGTGGCCTCGTGGGTCGGGCCGGCGGGCGACAAGGGCCGGGTGGCGCTGGCCGACGTGGTGATGGCGGTGGCCGCGATCACCGTCGGCGCCTACATCATCGCGCATGCCGAGTTCCTGCGGGTGCGCGCGCAGGTGTTTCCGCATCCCAACGACATGTATGCCTCAATCGCGGGTATCCTGCTGATCCTCGAGCTGACCCGCCGGCTGGCCGGGCTGGCGCTGGTGGTGATCGTGGGCATCTTCATCGCCTACGGCTTTCTCGGGCCGTGGCTGCCGGGGGTGCTGTTCCATCGCGGTTACGCGCCGGCGCGCTTCTTCGCGTTCATCTACACCGACAACGGTGTGCTGGGGCCGACAACCGCGATCTCGTCGACCTACATCATCCTGTTCATCACCTTCGCGGCGTTCCTGCAGGCCAGCCGGGTGGGCGAATATTTCGTCAACTTCGCCTTCGCGGGCGCGGGCGGCGCGCGCGGCGGGCCGGCCAAGGTGGCGGTGTTCGCGTCCGGCCTGATGGGGATGATCAACGGCACCTCGGCGGGCAACGTGGTTTCGACCGGCTCGCTGACCATTCCGCTGATGAAGAAGGTGGGCTACCGGCCGCAGACGGCGGCCGCGGTCGAGGCCGCGGCCTCGTCCGGGGGGCAGATCCTGCCGCCGATCATGGGCGCGGGCGCCTTCATCATGGCCGAGATCACCGGCATTCAATATGCCGAGATCGTCATCGCGGCGATCATCCCGGCGGTGCTGTATTTCGCCTCGGTCTACTTCATGGTCGACCTCGAGGCGCAGAAGAACGGCATGAAGGGCCTGCCGCGCGAGGAACTGCCGCAATTCGGCAAGCTGGCGAAACAGGCTTACCTGTTCCTGCCGATCCTGATCCTGATCGGCGCGCTGTTCATGGGCTATTCGGTGATCCGCGCCGGCACGCTGGCGATGGCCTCGGCGGCCGTCGTGTCGTGGCTGACGCCCTACAAGATGGGGCCGCGCGCGATCCTCTACGCCTTCGAGATCGCGGCGCGGATGTCGCTGCAACTTGTCGCCGTCTGCGCCGCGGCGGGCGTCATCGTGGGCGTGATCGCGCTGACCGGCATCGGCACGCGGTTCTCGTCGCTGCTGCTGGGGCTGGCCGATCAGAGCCAGCTTCTGGCGCTGTTCTTCGCGATGTGCGTGGCGATCGTGCTGGGCATGGGAATGCCGACGACGGCGGCCTATGCGGTCGCGGCCAGCGTCATCGCGCCGGGGCTTATCCAGCTTGGCATCGCGCCGCTGACGGCGCATTTCTTCATCTTCTACTTCGCGGTGATGTCGGCGATCACGCCGCCGGTGGCGCTGGCCGCCTATGCCGGGGCGGCGATCGCGCAATCGGACCCGATGCGCACCAGCGTCGAGTCGTTCAAGATCGGGCTCGCGGCGTTCGTGGTGCCGTTCATGTTCTTCTCGTCGCCGGCGCTGCTGATGGACGGGACGTGGTTCGAGATCGTGCATGTCTTCGTCTCGGCGGCGTTTGGCATCTTCCTGCTGTCCTCGGCGGTGCAGGCGTGGTTCGTCGGGCCGCTGAATCCGGTGCTGCGGGTGTTGCTGGTGGGCGCGGCGCTGGGCATGATCGCCGGCGGCTGGCTGACCGACGGGCTCGGGGTTGCGGTGGCGGTGTTCGTCTACGTGGTCCAGCGCAAGCTGGTGCGCCCGAACCAGATCGCGCGCGGGCTGGACTGAGGGCCGGCGCGCCCCTTGCGCCCCCCGGCCGCCCCGCGCTTTAGTGCGGCGAGGGTGGCGAAAGGGGGGGCGCATGACCGGGCCGGACTATCTTGAAACGCCGTCGGGGCGGCGGATCGCGTATTGCCGCCGCCACGGCAGCGGGCCGGGGGTGGTGTTCCTGGGCGGCTTCCGCTCGGACATGACCGGGACCAAGGCGCTGTGGTTGCAGGACTGGGCGGCGGCGCGGGGCCGCGCCTTCCTGCGGTTCGACTATTCCGGGCACGGCGCCTCGGGGGGCGATTTTCTCGACGGCTGCATCGGCGACTGGGCCGAGGACGCGGCCGCGGTGCTGGATGCGCTGTGCACGGGGCCGCAGGTGCTGGTGGGCTCGTCCATGGGGGGCTGGATCGCGCTGTTGCTGGCGCGGGCGCGGCCCGGGCGGGTGGCCGCGCTGGTCGGCATTGCCGCGGCGCCCGACTTCACCGAGGACGGGATGTGGGCCGGCTTCACCCCCGACGAGCGCCGCCGCCTGGTCGAGGACGGCCGCGTGGAGCAACCCTCGGATTATTCCGACGAACCCTACGTCATCACCCGCCGGCTGATCGAGGACGGGCGCCGCCACCTGGTGCTGCGGGCGCCGCTGGCGCTGCCGTTTCCGGTGCGGCTGTTGCAGGGCACCGCCGACAGCGACGTGCCGGTGCCGGTGGCGCTGCGGCTGCTGGAGCATGCCGAGGGCGACGACATCCGCCTGACGCTGGTCAAGGGCGCCGACCACCGCTTTTCCTCGCCCGAATGCCTGGCGCTGATCGGCGCGGCCCTCGACGAGGTGGGCGCTTGAGGCTGCTGGCGGTTGCCGTTCTGGTGCTGGCCGCCGGGGCCGCCCTGTGGGCGTTCGCCCCGCGCGCGCGGGTTGGGGCGGTGGCGTTCGATCCGGTGCCGCCGGCCGCCGACCTCGACGCCTGGCTGGCGGCGCGCGAGGGGGCGGTCGCGGGGCTGACCCCCGGCACCGAAAAGCGCATCGTCTGGGCCGGCGCGCCCGGCGAGGCGACCGCGGTCGCGCTGGTCTACCTGCACGGCTTTTCCGCCAGCGCGGCCGAGATCCGCCCGGTGCCCGAGCGGGTCGCGCAGGCGCTGGGGGCGAACCTGTTCCTCACCCGCCTTGCCGGGCACGGGCTCGATGGCGCCGCGCTGGCCGCGGCCACCCCCGGGGACTGGATGCGCGATGCCGCCGAGGCGGTGCGGATCGGCCACCGGATCGGGCGGCAGGTGGCGGTGATCGGCACCTCGACCGGCGGCACGCTGGCGGTGCTTGCCGCGACCGACCCGGACCTCGCGCCGCTGATCGACGCGATGGTGCTGGTCTCGCCCAATTTCCGGCTGGCCAGCCGGCCGGCGCAGGCGTTGCTGGACGCGCCCTTCGCCGATGTCTGGGGCCGCTGGGTGCCGGGCGAGGTGCTGGGGTTCGCGCCGCGCAACGATGCGCACGCAACCTTCTGGACCGAACGCTATCCGGTGGCCGCGGTGCTGCCGATGGCGGCGCTGATGCGCGAGGCGCGCGCGCGCGACCTGGCCACGGCGCGGGCGCCGGCGCTGTTCGTGTTCGCGCGTGAGGATCGCATCGTCTCGGCCGCCGCGACCGAGGCCGCTGCCGCTGCGTGGGGCGGGCCGGCAACGCTCGCGGTGCAGCGCATGGGGCCGGGGGACGATCCGAACGCCCATGTCATTGCCGGCGACATCCTCAGCCCCGGGCAGACCGACACGGTGGCCGCCACCCTGACGGAGTGGTTGCGCACGACGCTGGCCGCCGCGCCGGGGGCCGCGCCGTGAGCGGCGAGCCGATCGTTTTCGTGCCCGGCCTGCTGGCCGACGCGCGGCTGTTTCGCGAACCGCTCGAGGCGTTCTCGGGCAGCCACCCGGTGCAGGTGGCGCTGCCCGCGACCGGCCCCGACGTTGCGGCGATGGCCGGCGCGATCCTGGCCCACGCGCCGCCGCGCTTCGCCGCGTTGGGCCACGGGCTGGGCGCCAATGTCGTGCTCGAGATGCTGCGGCAGGCGCCGGCGCGGGTGACGCGGATGGCGCTGCTGTCGCTGGTCGCGCAGGGCGAGCCGCCGGCCCGCGCCGCCGCGCGCGAGGCCGCCATCGTGCGCGCCCGCGCCGGCTGGATCGACGAGGTGGCGGCCGACATGGCCCGCGCCGCCGGGCAGGCGCCGCTGGCCACCGTCCGGGCTGCGACGGCGGCAACGCTGGCCGAGATGGCGCTGGCGCTGGGCCCGGAGCTTTACGTGGTGCAGGCGCGGGCGTTGCAGCGCCGGCCCGACCAGCAGCGGTTGCTGCGCACCCATCTGCTGCCGACGCTGATCCTGTCGGGCGACCACGACCGCGAATGCCCCCCCGACCGCGCCAGGGTGGCGGCGGGGCTGATGCGCGGGGCGCGGGCGGTGGTGCTGCCCGACACCGGCCATCACGCACCGCTGGACGCGCCCGCGGCGGTGGTGGCCGAGTTGTTCCTGTGGCTTCAGGTGCCCGGCTGACCGGACTGGACAAGCTGCGGCCCCGCCTTGCGGCGCGGCGGCTGCCCGGAATTGGCGTCGATGAACTTCAGCACCAGCGGGCGGATGTTGTTGCGCCACGACTTGCCGGCGAAGATGCCGTAGTGGCCGGCGCCCGGCTCGAGGTGGCTGGCCTTCTTGTTGTCGGGCAGCCCGGTGCACAGGTCGAGCGCGGCAAGGCATTGCCCCGGCGCCGAGATGTCGTCGTTCGCGCCCTCGACAACCTTGATCGCGACATCGCGGATGCGGCCGAGATCCACCGGCCGGCCCTCGATGGTGAAGGCGTTGCGCGCGATCTCGCGCTTCTTGAAGATGCGTTCGACCGTCGAAAGGTAGAACTCGGCCGTCATGTCCATGACCGAGAGATATTCGTCGTAGAAACGATTGTGATGGTCATGGTCGCTGGCCTGGTCGTTGGCGACGCGCACGATCTGCTCGCCGAAGGCGCGGGTATGGCGCTCGGCGTTCATCGAGATGAACGAGGCCAGTTGCGACAGGCCGGGATAGACCAGCCGCCCCGCCCCGGCATACTTGAAGCCGACGCGCTGGATCACGTAGCGTTCGAGCTGGCCCATCGTCACCCGGCGGCCGAAGTCGGTCACGTCGGTGGGGGCGGCGTCGGGGTCGACCGGCCCGCCGATCAGCGTGAGCGAGCGGGGCACCGCCGCCGGCTCGACCTCGGACAGCCAGGCGGTGGCCGCAAGCGCCAGCGGCACCGGCTGGCAGACAGCGATCACATGGGTATCGGGGCCCAGCGTGCGCATGAAGTCGGCCAGGTAGACGGTGTAATCCTCGATGTCGAACTTGCCGGCCGATACCGGAATGTCGCGGGCGTTGTGCCAGTCGGTCACGAACAGCTCGCAATCCGGCAGCAGGCTGGCGACGGTCGAGCGCAGGAGCGTCGCGTGATGGCCCGACATCGGCGCCACCAGCAGCACCCGGCGCGGTTTTTCATCCCGGCCCAGCGCCTTGAAGCGCACGAGGTTGCCGAACGGCCGTTCGAGAACCGTCTCGACGTTCACGACATGGTCGCGGCCATCCTCGCCCACAACCGTGCGGATGCCCCAGTCGGGCCGGGCCACCATCCGCGCGGCGCTGCGCTCGGTCACCTCGCCCCAGGCGCCAAGCACCTTGAAGGCCGGCGTCGGGGCCAGTCCGAAGACGGGATAGGCGCTCAGCGCGCGGGCGCTCGCGCCCATCCATTCGCTGGTGTTGCGCATCGTTTCCATCAGGTCGTAGCCGAACATGTTGCCCATGATTGCCTTTCCCGGGGAGTCCCCGTTATTGAATCGTCGCTTTCCCCCCCGGTTTTGCGACGGTATGCTGCAATGCGGTAAGATAAGGGGGAACGGTGGCGATGACAACGGATGACGCCGCACATCACCCGGACGACGATGGTTCCGATGCAACACGTCTGAAGCAGAACCTCGCCCGGATGGAGGAATTGTCGCAACGTCTGGTTGCGGCGCTGGCCGGCCGGCAACCGGCGCGCCCGTCGCTTCAGGGCCCCTCGCCCGAGATATTCGCCAAGGCGGCCACCGCCTATTGGGCCGAGATGATGCAGAACCCGGCCCGCGTGATCGAGCAGCAGGCCGGCTACTGGGGCAAGGTGCTGGGCCATTACATGGAGGCGCAGGCGATGCTGGCGCGCGGCAAGATCGCCCCGCCGCAAGACCCGGGCCCGAAGGACCGCCGCTTTTCCAACCCGTTGTGGGATACGCATCCCTATTTCAACTTCATCAAGCAGCAATACCTGATGACCGCGCGGGCGATGGAAGAGGCGATCGCGGGGCTTGACGAACTCGACCCCGCCGAGCGCAAGCGGGTGGAGTATTTCGGCCGCCAGATCCTCGACATGCTGTCGCCCACCAATTACCTCGCGACCAATCCCGACGCGCTTGAGCGCGCGGTCGAGACCGAGGGCGAAAGCCTGGTTCTGGGGCTCGAGAACCTGGTGCGCGACATAGAGGCCAACAAGGGCGAACTTCTGGTCTCGCTGGCCGATCGTGAGGCGTTTCGCGTCGGCGTGAACATCGCCACCACCGAGGGGGCGGTGATCTACCGCAACCGGCTGTTCGAACTGATCCAGTATGCCCCGCGCACCGACAAGGTGCACCGCACCCCGCTGATCATCTTTCCGCCCTGGATCAACAAGTTCTACATCCTCGATCTGAAGCCGCAAAACAGCCTGATCCGCTGGATCGTCGAGCAGGGCTTCACCCTGTTCGTGGTGTCGTGGGTCAACCCCGACGCGAGCTATGCCGACGTCGGCATCGAAACCTATGTCGAGGAAGGCTATCTGGAGGCGATCGCGCAGGTGAAGGCGATCACCGGCGAAAAGCAGGTCAACGCGGTCGGCTACTGCATCGCCGGCACCACGCTGGCACTGACGCTGGCACTGCTGAAGAAGCGTCGCGACCGTTCGGTGAAATCGGCCACGTTCCTGACGACGCTGGTGGATTTCTCGGACCAGGGCGAGTTCGAGGTGTTCCTGACGGACGATTTCGTCGACGGCATCGAGGAAGAGGTGGCCGACAAGGGCTATCTCGCGTCGTTCTTCATGTCGCGCACCTTCTCGTATCTGCGCGCGAACGACCTGATCTACGGCCCGGCGATTCGGAGCTACATGCTGGGCGAGCCGCCGCCGGCGTTCGACCTGCTTTACTGGAACGGCGACAGCACCAACCTGCCGGCGAAGATGGCGGTGGAATACCTGCGCGGGCTGTGCCAGCAGAACAGCTTCGCAGGCGAGGGGTTCACCCTGTTCGACACGAAGCTGCAGCTGACGGACGTGAGCGTGCCGCTGAGCGCCGTGGCCTGCGAGACCGACCACATCGCCGCGTGGAAATCCTCGTTCGCGGGGATCGCGAAGATGGGCTCGAACGACAAGACCTTCATCCTGTCCGAATCGGGCCATATCGCGGGCATCGTCAACCCGCCCTCGAAGGTCAAGTACGGCCACTACCTGTCCGATGCGCCGCTGCAAGACGCCGATGCGTGGAAGAATGCTGCAGTGCGGCATGACGGCTCGTGGTGGCCGGTGTGGGGGAAATGGCTGGCGGGGCATTCCGGGGCCATGGTGGCGGCCCGCGTGCCGGGCACGGAAAGCCATCCGGTGCTGGCACAGGCGCCCGGAACCTATGTGCTGACCCGCGCCGACGGCTGACGGCTTACGCTAGGTAAATTTTATCTGCGGTGCAGCATCGGGGCTTGAAATGCTGCACTGCAGCGTGTATATCCTGAACATCGCGAACGGGTGCCACCCACGTCACAGTTTCCAAGGAGAACCCCCATGGCTGCCAAGACCCAGGACTACCAGAAGATGATGCAGGACATGTTCGCCGCTTTCCCGGTCGACCAGACGTCGATGCAGGAAGCCGCGAAGAATTCGGCCGCCTTCGGCGAGAAAGCCACGAAGGTGATGCTCGAAGCCGCCGAGAAATCGACCGAGATCTCGAGCAAGTGGACCAAGGAAATGCTTGCCCGCATCGGCGAGGCCTCGAAGGCCAAGACCGATCCGTCCGACTATTCCAAGTCGATGACCGACCTCGCCAATGCCCAGGCCGAGATCGCGGCCGAGAACCTCGCCGCCTTCGCCGAAGTCGCGAAGAAGATGCAGATGGAAACGGTCGAACTGATGCTCGCCGCCGGCAAGGACTTGTCCGAGGACGCGACCGCCGCGGTGAAGAAGGCCACCGCCGACGTGACCGCCGCGACCAAGAAGGCCGCGACCGCCGCGAACTGAGCGTGCCCGCGGCAAAAGCCGCGCGGTGACGGCCGGAATACCGGGTTCACGCGTCCAATCCTCCTCCCCAGGACGTCGTGATCGAGGGCGGGCCTTGTGCCCGCCCTTTCCTTTTGTGCTGCGCTGCCGTAAGGTTGCAGCCGCAGCATCGCCGGGGAGGGCAACGTGGCGACCACGGATACTCCGCTTCTGATCAAGCGCTACGCCAGCCGGCGTCTCTACAACACCGAGACGTCCGACTACGTGACGCTCGAAGACATTGCCGGCTTCATCCGCTCGGGGCGCGACGTGCAGATCGTCGACCTCAAGACCGGCGACGACCTGACGCGGCAATACCTGTTGCAGATCATCGCCGAACACGAGGGCCGCGGCGAGAACGTGCTGCCGATGGGCGTGCTGACCGACCTCGTGCGCAGCTACACCACGCAGGCGCAGTCGGTGGTGCCGCAATTCCTCGCGATGTCGTTCGAGATGCTGCGCGACGGCCAGTCGAAGATGGTCGAGAACCTCACCCAGATCCCCAACCCGATGGCCTCGATGCCCGGCTTCGAGGCGATGCAGCGCCAGCAGCAGGCATTCCTGAAATCGGTGATGGGCGGCGCATGGCCCCCGGCCGGCCAGGGCGGTTCGGGCGAGGGCGGGCCATCGGCCGCCGGCAAGGACGAGGATCTGGCCGAGATCAAGGCGCAACTCGCCGAATTGCAGCAAAAGCTCTCGAAACTGGGCAAGTAGGCGCGGCCGGGGGCGCGGCGGGGCAGGGGGCGCGATGGCCGGCGGGGCAGGGCGCATCACCCTCTGGGCGATCGAGGTGTTCCTTCTGACCGCGCGCGAGCGCTCGGTCACTGCGGCCGCGCGCAGCCTCGGGGCCAGCGCCTCGGCGGTCAGCCAGCAGATTGCCGCGCTCGAGGCCGCCACCGGCGCGACCCTGTTCGACCGCGCCACGAGGCCGATGGTGCTGACCCCGGCGGGCGAGCGCTTCCGCCCCCGGGCCGAGGCGATCCTGGCCGAGGCCGAGGCCGCGCGGGCGGAACTCGCGATGGCCGATCCCGCCGGGCTGACCCGCTTTCGCCTTGGCATGATCGAGGATTTCGAGGCCGAGGTGACGCCGCGGCTGCTGACCGCGATGGCGGCCGAACTGCGCGCCTGCCGCTTCACGTTGCAGACCGGGCCCAGCCACCGGCTGCTCGATGCGCTCGACAATCGCGCGCTTGACGTGGTGGTGGCGGCCGATACCGCGGCGCCGGCGGCGTGGATGGAGGTGCACCCGCTGCTGGTCGAGCCCTTCGTCGCCGCGCTGCCGCGCGGTGCGGTGACGCCGGGGGGCGACGTCGCCGCGACGATGGCGACGCTGCCACTGATTCTCTACACCACCAGCCACCACATGGGCCGCCAGATCGCGCGCCACCTTGCCCACCAGCCGCTGCGGCTGGCCGAGCGGTTCGAGCTCGACAGCTATGCCGCGATCATGGCGATGGTGGCGGCGGGGGCGGGCTGGACCATCCTCACCCCGCTGGCGCTGCACCACGCGCGCCGATTCGCGGCCGAGGCCGACGTGCACCCGCTGCCCTTCGCGCCGCTGTCGCGCACGATCTCGCTGACCGCGCGGCGCGGGGCGCTTGACGATCTGCCGGCGACGACGGCCGCCCGCCTGCGCCCGCTGCTGCACGACCTCGCGGTGGCCCCGACGCTGGCGCGCCTTCCGTGGCTGGCGGGCGCGCTGCGGCTTCTGGGCGACGGCGCGCCCGCGCCGGACGCGCCCGCCGCGGGCTGAGCCGGCTCAGCTACACCCCGACGTGCCGCCGCAGGTGTTGCACTTGAGGCAGGTGCCGTTGCGCACCAGCGTGTAGTTGCCGCATTCGCCGCAGGGGTCGCCCTCATACCCCTGCATCCGGGCCTTGGCGCGGATGTCCAGCGCCACCGACGCGGCCTGGGCGACGCTGGCGGCATCGTGGCCCATGGCCATCGCCGCGACGCTTTCGGCCAGCGCGCTCGCCCCGCCCTGCAACACCACCAGTTCGTGCGGCAGGCGCTTGCGCAGATAGCCGGTGGAGCTGATCTGCTTGAGCACCTCGAGCGATTTCGACGCCGTCGATTCGGAGATCTCGGACAGGTTCGGCTTGCCCTCGTCGTTGCCGCCGCCAAGGTCGTCGAAGCTGGCGCCCTGCGGTTTCACGTGCGCAAGGTCAGTGCGGTCGAGGTAGCTGACCGCCAGTTCGCGGAAGATGTAGTCGAGGATCGAGGTCGCGTTCTTGATGCTGTCGTTGCCCTGCACCATCCCCGCCGGCTCGAACCGGGTGAAGGTGAACGCCTCGACGAATTCCTCGAGCGGCACGCCGTATTGCAGCCCCACCGACACCGCGATGGCGAAGTTGTTCATCATCGCGCGGAAGCCGGCGCCTTCCTTGTGCATGTCGATGAAGATCTCGCCAAGCTGGCCGTCCTCGTATTCGCCGGTGCGCAGATACACCTTGTGGCCGCCGACGATCGCCTTCTGGGTATAGCCCTTGCGCCGCTCGGGCAGCTTGACGCGGTGGCTGCGGACGATCTCCTTGACGATGATCTTCTCGACGATCTTCTCGGCCAGCACGGCGGCCTTTTCCTGCATGTTGCCGGTGGCCAGCACCTCTTCGGCGTCCTCGTCGTCCTCGACCAGCGCCGAGGCCAGCGGTTGCGACAGTTTCGAGCCGTCGCGGTAAAGCGCGTTGGCCTTGATCCCCAGTTCCCACGACATCTCGTAGGCGCGCTGGACGTCGGCGATGCTGGCCGAGGCCGGCATGTTGATGGTCTTGGAGATGGCGCCCGAGATGAAAGGCTGCGCCGCCGCCATCATCTTGATGTGGCTGTCCACCGACAGGAAGCGCCGGCCCTTGCGGCCGCAGGGGTTGGCGCAGTCGAACACGACCAGGTGTTCGGGCTTGAGGTGCGGCGCGCCTTCCAGCGTCATGGTGCCGCAGACATGGTCGTTCGCGGCCTCGACCTGCGCCTTGGTGAAGCCGAGGTGGCGCAGCAGGTCGAAGGTGGGATCGGCCAGCTTCTCGGCGGGGATGCCCAGCGTCTCGCGGCAGAATTCCTCGCCCAGCGTCCACTGGTTGAACACGAAGCGGATGTCGAAGGCCGACGGCAGCGCGGCCTCGATCTTGGCGATCTCGGCGGTGCCGAAGCCGTGGCCGATCAGGGCGGTGTGGTTGATCCCCGGCGCCTGCCCGAGGCTGCCGTGGCCGACCGCGTGGGCGATGATCTCGGCGATCTCGGACGGGCGGTAGCCCAGCCCCTCCAGCGCCGCCGGCACCGAGCGGTTGATGATCTTGAAATAGCCCCCGCCGGCAAGTTTCTTGAACTTGACCAGCGCGAAGTCGGGCTCGATCCCGGTGGTGTCGCAATCCATCACCAGCCCGATGGTGCCGGTGGGCGCGATGACGGTGGTCTGCGCGTTGCGGTAGCCGTGCGCCTCGCCCAGGGCCAGCGCCTCGTCCCAGGCCGAGCGGGCCAGTGCCACCAGCGACGGGTCGGGGCAATTCGCGGCGTCCAGCGGCACCGGGGTGACGTTCACCCCCTCGTAGCCCGCGCGCTCGCCATGGGCGGCGCGACGGTGGTTGCGGATCACCCGCAGCATGTGGTCGGCATTCCGGGAATGGCCAGGAAAGGCCCCCAGCTCGCCCGCCATCTCGGCCGAGGTGGCGTAGGCGACGCCGGTCATCACCGCCGACAGCGCCGCCGCCATCGCCCGGCCCGCGTCGCTGTCATAGCCCAGCCCCATCGTCATCAGCAGGCCGCCGATGTTGGCGTAGCCCAGCCCCAGCGTGCGGAAGTCGTAGGAGCGCTGCGCGATCTCGCGCGACGGAAACTGCGCCATCAGCACCGAGATTTCCAGCGTCACGGTCCACAGGCGGGTGGCGTGCACGTAGCTGTCGGCGTCGAAGGCGCGGCCCTTCCAGAAGGTCAGCAGGTTCATCGAGGCGAGGTTGCAGGCCGTGTCGTCGAGGAACATGTACTCCGAGCACGGGTTCGAGGCGCGGATCGGCCCGTCGGCTGGGCAGGTGTGCCAGGCGTTGACGGTGTCGTGGTATTGCATCCCGGGATCGGCGCAGGCCCAGGCGGCGTGGCCGATCTGTTCCCAAAGGTCGCGCGCCTTGACGGTTTTCGCCACATTGCCGTCGGTGCGGCGGATCAGCTCCCAGTCGGCATCGTCGCGCACCGCCTTGAGGAACGCGTCGGTCACCCGCACCGAATTGTTCGAGTTCTGGCCCGAAACGGTGACATAGGCCTCCGAATCCCAGTCGGTGTCGTAGGTGGGAAACTCGATCGAGGTGTAGCCCTGGCGCGCGTATTGCAGGATGCGCGCGACATAGGTTTCGGGGATCGCGGCCTTCTTGGCGGCGCGGATCGCGGCCTTGAGGCCGGCGTTCTTCGCCGGGTCGACGGCATCGGCGGCGGCGCCGTCCCACGCCTTGATCGCGGCGAAGATGTCGTTCAGCCGCGCCTCGTGCGCCTTCGAGCCGGCGACGAGGCTCGCGACCTTCTGTTCCTCGATCACCTTCCAGTTGATGAACTGCTCGATATCGGGGTGATCCATGTCGCAGATCACCATCTTGGCGGCGCGCCGCGTGGTGCCGCCCGACTTGATGGCGCCCGCCGCGCGGTCACCGATCTTGAGGAAGCCCATCAGGCCCGACGACTTGCCGCCGCCCGAAAGCCGCTCGCCCTCGCCGCGCAGGCCGCTGAAGTTGGTGCCGGTGCCCGAGCCGTATTTGAACAGCCGCGCCTCGCGCACCCACAGGTCCATGATGCCGCCGTCGTTCACCAGGTCGTCGGAAACCGACTGGATGAAGCAGGCATGCGGCTGCGGGTGTTCATAGGCGCTGTCGGATTTCACCAGTTTGCCGGTGCGATAGTCGACGTAGAAATGCCCCTGCCCGGGGCCGTCGATGCCATAGGCCCAGTGCAGCCCGGTGTTGAACCACTGGGGCGAGTTCGGCGCGCCCATCTGCGCGGCGAGCATGAAGCGCATCTCGTCGTAATAGATGCGGGCGTCGTCCTCGGTGGTGAAATAGCCGCCCTTCCAGCCCCAGTAGGCCCAGGCGCCGGCCAGCCGGTCGAACACCTGGCGGGCCGAGTTCTCGCCCACGAAGCGCGCGTCCTCGGGCAGGGCTTCCAGCGCCGCCGTGTCGGGGACCGAGCGCCACAGGAATTCCGGCACGCCCTTTTCGCGCACGCGGCGCAGGCGGGCGGGCACGCCGGCCTTGCGGAAATACTTCTGCGCGATCACGTCGGACGCGACCTGGCTCCAGCCTTCCGGCACCTCGACCGCGTCGTTGCGGAACACGATCGTGCCGTCGGGATTGCGGATCTCCGACACCGTGGTGGTGAACTCCAGCCCTGCGTAGGCGTCCTGCCCGGCCGTGGTGAACCTGCGTTCGAACTTCATGTCTCTGCCCCGTTCTGTTCGTTCCGCGCGCCCTGGCCGGCGGCAGGCAACATCGCACCGCCACGCTGGCTTTGCGCGCGAAAGGGCCGTGACCCTCGGTGATGCTGGTTCCTGTCCCGTGCCCCTCTGCCACTAAATCTGGTGGTCTTCTGGGCGGCTCACACAAGGTGCCGTAGGGCGGCGCACCCGTCAACGGAATTTTTACCCTTCGGGGCGGGATTTTTCGGTTGACGGCGCCTTTGTCGCAGCCCGCACGGGGGCCGGCCGCGCCGCCTTGCACGAGGGCGTTGACCCGACTCGGTGGTGCGGATATTTATTGAATACGCGTTCAATAAGAGGGCTCGCAGATGTTCACCGCCTCCATGAGCTTCGATCCGGGCGAGGATGTCGCCGCGCTGCGCGATCAGGTGCACCGCTGGGCGCAGGAGCGGTTGAAGCCGATGGCCGCCGCGATCGACCGCGACAACGCCTTTCCGCCGGAGTTGTGGGCCGAGATGGGCGCGCTTGGCCTGCACGGCATCACCGTGCCCGAGGAATACGGCGGGCTGGGCATGGGCTATCTCGCCCATGTCGTCGCGATAGAGGAGGTCGCCCGCGCCTCGGCCTCGGTCAGCCTGTCCTACGGGGCGCATTCCAACCTGTGCGTGAACCAGATCAAGCTCAACGGCACCGAGGCGCAGAAGGCGCGCTACCTGCCCGGGCTGGTCTCGGGGGCGCAGGTGGGCGCGCTGGCGATGTCCGAGGCCGGCGCCGGGTCCGACGTGGTGTCGATGGCGCTGCGGGCCGAGAAGCGGAACGGCTACTACACCCTCAACGGCACCAAATACTGGATCACCAACGGCCCCGACGCCGATACGCTGGTGGTCTACGCCAAGACCGATCCGGCCGCCGGCGCGAAGGGCATCACCGCCTTCCTGGTCGAGAAGACGATGAAGGGCTTTTCCACCTCGGCGCATTTCGACAAGCTGGGGATGCGCGGCTCGAACACCGCCGAACTGGTGTTCGACGACGTCGAGGTGCCGTTCGAGAACGTGCTGGGCGAAGAGGGGCGCGGGGTGCGGGTGCTGATGTCGGGGCTCGACTATGAACGGGTGGTGCTGTCGGGCATCGGGCTGGGGATCATGGCGGCGTGCATGGACGAGATCATGCCCTATCTGGCGACGCGGCGGCAGTTCGGCCAGCCGATCGGCAGCTTCCAGATGATGCAGGAGAAGATCGCCAACATGTATACGGCGATGAACTCGGCCCGGGCCTATGTCTACGCGGTCGCGGGTGCGTGCGACCGGGGCGTGGTGACGCGGCAGGACGCGGCGGCGTGCGTGCTTTATGCCTCGGAAGAGGCGATGAAGCAGGCCCACCAGGCGGTGCAGGCGATGGGCGGCGCCGGGTTCATGAACGATTCCGTGGTCTCGCGCCTGTTCCGCGACGCCAAGCTGATGGAGATCGGCGCCGGCACATCGGAGATCCGGCGGATGCTGATCGGGCGCGAACTGATGGCGGCGATGGGATAGCGTTCACTTGACAAATTCACAGCATATAATAAATTGGCTGTATGTTTATCAAATGAGGCTTTCATGACGATGACGCAAAGCGGACGTCCCGAGCATGGCGCCCTGACGCGCCGCGTCTGGGAAATCGCGGACGAAATGCTTGCCGACCGCGGCACCATCCCGCGCGGGCGCGAAGTGGTCGACGCCTATCTTCGCGAGGATCCAAGCCGGAAGGAGGGCACGGCCTTCACCCAGTATTCCCACTGGAAGAAGGCGCATGAGGCCGCCGGTGCCGCCCCGCGCGCGCAGCCGCATCCGGGTGCCGACGATGTGCCCGACGCGGGCGAGGTGATGCGCTTCGACGTGGCGGCGGACGGAACGCTGCGGCTGCCGCGCGGGGTGATGCGGGGCCTGGATCTGCCCGAGGGCGGGGTGCTTTCCGGCCGCCTGGTCGATGGGCAACTGATCCTTGTCGAACCCCTCGTGGCGCTGCGGCGGGTGCAGAAGATCGCGCGGAAATACAAGGTCGAGGGCGAAAGCGTGGTCGATTCCTTCCTTGCCGGGCGGCGCTCGATGTGGGGCGAGGGATGAGCGCAATCCTCGACAGTTCGGTGCTGCTGGCGCTGATCTTCAACGAGCCCGGCGCGGATGTCGCTGCCGGGTTGATCGCCACGGGTGCCCGCGTCGGCGCGGTGAACCTTGCCGAAGTGGCCACCAAACTCGACGAGATCGGCTATTCTCGCGAGGACATGGATGAAACGCTCTCGTCCTTCGTCGCCGCCGCGGTGCCGTTCGAGGCGCATCACGCTCTGGCGGCAGGGCGCCTGCGCCGGGCCACGCGCGACGCGGGCCTGTCGCTGGGCGACCGTGCCTGCCTGGCTGTCGCGGCGGCCGAGGGGGTGGCGGCGGTAACCGCCGATCGCGCCTGGGGCGCGCTCGACCTCGGGCTCGATATCGAGGTGATCCGCTGACATGACCCGCATTCCGGCCACTCCATGCTGACCCCGGGCCAAAGCCACGAGGCGCTGTGCGCCGGCTTTCGCTGGGACATTCCCGCGCGGCTGAACATGGCGGTGCAGGCATGCGACGCCTGGGCCGACCGCGCGCCCGACCGCGTCGCCATCGTCGATCTTTCTGACGGGCTTTCGGACGGGTGCGAGGATGTCACCTACGCCCGCCTGCGCGCCATGGCCGACACGCTGGCCCGTGCGCTGGTTGCCGCCGGCATCGGCCGGGGCGACCGGGTGGGGGTGCTGCGCCCGCAGGGCGCCTGGACCGCCGCCGCCCATATCGCGATCTGGAAGCTGGGTGCGATCTCGATCCCGTTGTTCACGCTGTTCGGTGCCGATGCGCTGACCTCGCGCCTCGACGATGCCGGCGCGAAGCTGCTGGTCGCCGATCCCGACGGCACCGAGGCGTTGCGCGCATGGCAGGGGCGGGGGGGCGAAGTGCTCGTGCCCGAAACCCTGTCGCCGGATGCCGCCCCTTTCCCCGCCGCCGACACCGCCGCCGACGATCCCGCGGTGCTGATCTACACCTCGGGCACCACCGGCAGCCCCAAGGGGGCGCTGCACGCCCACCGGGTGCTGACCGGCCACCTGCCGGGGGTGGAACTGAGCCACGATTTCCTTGGCCGGCCGGGCGATTGCCTGTGGACGCCGGCCGACTGGGCGTGGATCGGCGGGCTGTTCGACGTGGCCATGCCGGGGCTGGCACTGGGGGTGCCGGTGGTTGCCGCGCGGCTGGCGCGCTTCACCGCCGAGGGCGCGCGCGACATCATCCGCGAAGGCACCGTGCGCAACGTGTTCTTCCCGCCCACCGCGCTTCGGATGCTGCGCGCGGCCGACATGGCGATCCCCGGGCTGCGCAGCGTCGCCTCGGGGGGCGAGCCGCTGGGCGCCGAGACGCTCGACTGGGGTCGGCGCGCCTTCGGGCTGACGATCAACGAATTCTACGGCCAGACCGAGTGCAACATGGTCGCCACCTCGTGCGGCGCGCTGTTCGCGCCGCGCCCGGGCGCCATCGGCCGCGCGGTGCCCGGCTTCGACGTGGCGGTGATCGGCCCCGACGGTGTGCCCGTGATCGGCGAGGGCGACATCGCCATCCGCCGCGGCGCCGCCTCGATGATGCTGGGCTACTGGAACCGCCCGGCCGAGACCGCGGAGAAGTTCCGCGGCGACTGGATGCTGACCGGCGACCGCGGCGTGCTCGAGGGCGGTTTCCTGCGCTTCGTCGGGCGCGAGGACGATGTCATCACCTCGTCCGGCTACCGCATCGGCCCGGCCGAGATCGAGGATTGCCTGCTGCGCCACCCGGCGGTGGCCACCGTCGGCGTGGTCGGCAAGCCCGACCCGCTGCGCACCGAGATCGTCAAGGCCTATGTCGTGCTGCGCGACGGCGTGGCCCCCGACGACGCGCTGGCGCGCGACCTTGCCGACCACGTCCGCACCCGCCTCGCCGCCCACGCCTACCCGCGCGAGATCACCTTCGTGGAGGCGCTGCCGATGACGGTGACGGGCAAGGTGATACGGCGCGAACTCAAGGCCCGCGCGGCGGCCGAGACCGCCGGCACAGGAGAGACCGAATGAAGCTGACCTCCACCGCCCTTCCGTCTTCCGAGACGTTCCGCGCCAACCGCGCCGCCAACCTCGCCGCGCTGGCCGAGGTGCGCGCCGCGGCCGAGGCGGCTGCCGCCGGCGGCGGCGAGGCCGCGCTCGCCCGCCACAAGGCGCGCGGCAAGCTGCCCCCGCGCGAGCGGGTGGCGGGCCTGCTCGACCCCGGCAGCCCCTTCCTCGAGATCGGCGCCACCGCCGCGCACGGGGTCTACGACGGCGCCGCCCCCGGCGCGGGGCTGATCGCCGGCATCGGCCGCGTGCACGGCGCCGAGGTGATGGTGCTGGCCAACGACGCCACCGTGAAGGGCGGCACCTACTACCCGCTGACGGTAAAAAAACACCTCCGCGCGCAGGAGGTCGCCGAGGAGAACCGCCTGCCCTGCGTCTACCTTGTCGATTCGGGCGGCGCCAACCTGCCCAACCAGGACGAGGTGTTCCCCGACCGCGACCATTTCGGCCGCATCTTCTACAACCAGGCGCGGATGTCGGCGGCGGGCATTCCGCAGATCGCGGTGGTGATGGGCTCGTGCACCGCCGGCGGCGCCTATGTGCCGGCGATGTCCGACGTCTCGATCATCGTGCGCGAGCAGGGCACGATCTTCCTTGCCGGCCCGCCTCTGGTCAAGGCCGCCACGGGCGAGGTGGTGACGGCCGAAGACCTCGGCGGCGGCGACGTGCACACCCGCCTCTCGGGCGTGGCCGACTACCTCGCCGAGGACGATGCGCATGCGCTGGCGCTGGCCCGCCGCGCGCTGGGCCACCTCAACCGCACCCGCCCCGAAACGGTCGCCTGGGCCACGCCCGAAGACCCCGCCTACGACCCCGAGGAGATCCTCGGGGTCGTGCCGGCGGACCTGCGCACGCCCTACGACATCCGCGAGGTGATCGCCCGCACCGTCGACGGCTCGCGCTTCGACGAGTTCAAGCCGCGCTTCGGCGAAACCCTGGTCACCGGCTTTGCCCATGTCCGGGGCTGCCCGGTGGGGATCGTCGCCAACAACGGGGTGCTGTTCTCGGAAAGCGCGATCAAGGGCGCGCATTTCATCGAATTGTGCTCGCAACGCCGCATCCCGCTGGTGTTCCTGCAGAACATCACCGGCTTCATGGTCGGGCGCAAATACGAGAACGAAGGCATCGCGCGCCACGGCGCCAAGATGGTCACCGCCGTCGCCACCACCGCGGTGCCCAAGATCACCCTGATCGTCGGCGGCAGCTTCGGCGCGGGCAACTACGGCATGGCCGGCCGCGCCTACAGCCCGCGCTTCCTGTGGACCTGGCCGAATTCGCGCATCGCCGTCATGGGGGGGGCGCAGGCGGCGGGGGTGCTGGCCACCGTGCGCCGCGACGCGCTGGAACGCGGCGGCAAGAGCTGGAGCGCCGAGGACGAGGCCGCGTTCAAGCGCCCCACCATCGAGATGTTCGAACGCCAGAGCCACCCGCTCTACGCCTCCGCGCGGCTTTGGGACGACGGCATCATCGACCCCCGCCGCACCCGCGAGGTGCTGGCGCTGTCGCTGACGGCGGCGCTGAACGCCCCGATCGGGGAAACCCGCTTCGGCGTGTTCCGGATGTGATGGCGATGTCCTTGCCCGGATCCGCCCGCCCCCGCTTCATCTTGGTTCAAATACTCCGGGGGTCCGGGGGCAGCGCCCCCGGCCTTCGCCACGGGAGCGCGCCATGTTCCGCAAGATCCTGATCGCCAACCGCGGCGAGATCGCCTGCCGCGTCATCGACACCTGCCGCCGGCTGGGGGTGGCCACGGTGGCGGTGCATTCCGACGCCGACGCCTGCGCGCGCCACGTCGCCATGGCCGACCAGGCGGTGCCCATCGGCGGCGCGGCGCCGGCCGACAGCTACCTGCGCGGCGACCGGATCATCGCCGCGGCGCAGGCGACCGGCGCGCAGGCGATCCATCCCGGCTATGGCTTCCTGTCCGAGAACCCCGACTTCGTCGAGGCGGTGGCGGCGGCCGGCCTCACCTTCATCGGCCCCTCGGCCCGGGCGATCCGGGCGATGGGGCTCAAGGACGCGGCCAAGTCGCTGATGGCCGAAGCGGGCGTGCCGGTGGTGCCGGGTTATCACGGCCAAAGCCAGGACGACGAGCATCTGGCCGGCGCCGCCGACGCCATCGGCTACCCGGTGCTGATAAAGGCGGTGGCCGGCGGCGGCGGCAAGGGCATGCGCAAGGTCGACCGGCCGGCCGATTTCGCCGACGCGCTGGAGGCCGCCCGCTCCGAGGCGCGGGGCGCCTTCGGCAACGATGCGGTGCTGATCGAGAAATGGATCGACACGCCCCGCCACATCGAGGTGCAGGTGTTCGGCGACGGCACCCGTGCGGTGCACCTGTTCGAGCGCGACTGTTCGCTGCAACGCCGCCACCAGAAGGTGATCGAGGAGGCCCCCGCGCCGGGCATGACGCCAGCCATGCGCGCCGCGATGGGCGCCGCGGCGGTGCGCGCGGCCGAGGCCATCGGCTATGCCGGCGCGGGCACGGTGGAATTCATCGTCGACGCCGCGGACGGGCTGCGGCCCGACCGCTTCTGGTTCATGGAGATGAACACCCGCCTCCAGGTCGAGCATCCGGTGACCGAGGCGATCACCGGCGTCGACCTCGTGGAATGGCAGTTGCGCGTCGCCGCGGGCGAGGCGCTGTGGCTGTCGCAGGACGCCCTTGCCATCGACGGCCACGCAATCGAGGCGCGGCTTTACGCCGAAGACGTGCCGGCGGGCTTCTTGCCCGCCACCGGCCGGCTGTCGCATCTGGCCTTTCCCGCGGGGGTGCGGGTCGATACCGGGGTGCGGCCGGGCGACGCGGTCAGCCCCCATTACGACCCGATGATCGCCAAGCTGACCGCCCATGGCCCGACCCGGGCGGCGGCGCTGAACCTGCTGCACGCGGCGCTGTCGCGCACCGAGATCGCCGGCTGCACCACCAACCTCGGCTTCCTGCGCCGTCTGCTGCGGCACGAGGGCTTCGCCGCCGGCGTGGTGGATACCGGCCTGATCGGGCGCGAGATCGCGACGCTGGCGGCGCCGTCGGTGCCCTGCAGCCGCGCGCGGTCGCTCGCGGCGCTGGGGGCGCTGGGGCTGCACCGGGGCGGCGGCGTGGACCAGGGCTTCGCGCTGTGGGCGCCACTGGAGCGGCAGGTGGCGCTGTCGTGGAACGACGAGGCGATCGCGGCGCGGGTCGCGGTGGCCGGGCCGGGGCGCTTCGCGGTCACCGTCGGCGAGGCGCGCCACGAGATCGCGCGCGCGCCGGACCACTGGCTGATCGACGGCGCGCGGGTGCCGGCGAACGTGGTGGCCGAGGGCGGCCGGGTGCATGTGTTCTGGGGCAACGTCCATGCCTTCGACGCCCCCGATCCGCTGGCGCGGGCCGTGGCGGCGGGCGCGCGCGCCGACATCGTGGCCGCGCCGATGCCGGGGCTGGTCAAGGCGCTGTTCGTGGCGCCCGGGCAGGCGGTTCGGGCCGGCGCGCGGCTGGCGGTGCTCGAGGCGATGAAGATGGAGCATGTGCTTGTCGCTACCCATGACGGGGTGGTGGCCGAGGTGCTGGCCGCAGAGGGCGCGCAGATCGAGGCGGGGGCCGCGCTGATCCGCTTCGAGGCCGGGGAATGAAGCCCTCCCGCCCGTCATCGGCCCTTGCGGGCCTCTTCCCGTTGGGCCCGGCGGCGCGGCTGGCGCCGCGCCGCGCGCGCGCCGGCGGAAAGGGCGCGCGATGATCGTGCTGCATCATTGCCCCGAGACCCGCTCGGCGCGGGTGCTGTGGCTGCTGCACGAGCTGGGCGTTCCCTTCGAGATGGTGGTGCATCCCTTCGACAAGGCGCTGCGCGCGCCCGACTTTCTTGCGCTGAGCCCGGCCGGGCGGGTGCCCGCGCTCGAGATCGACGGGCAGGTGCTGTTCGAATCGGGCGCGATCCTGGAATACCTGTGCGAGCGGTTTCCCGGCCCGGGCCTCGGCCGCGCCCCCGGCCACCCGGAGCGAGCCGAGTGGCTGGTGTGGGTGCATTTCGCCGAGACGATCAGCCAGCACAGCGCCGCGCTGACGCAGGGCCACATCGTGCTGCGCGAGGACTGGATGCGCAGCCCGACGGTGCTGCGGCTGGAAGCGCGGCGGCTCGAGAAGTGCTTCGCGGCGCTGGAAGGGCGGCTGGCGGGGGGGGCGTTCCTGCTGGAGGGCGGGTTCTCGGCCGCCGATGTCGCGGTCGGGCAGGCGGTGGCGATGGCGCGCCATTTCGCGCGGGTCGAGCCGTTCGCGGCACTGGCCGCGTGGTGGGACAGGATCGCGGCGCGTGAGGGGTTCGTGCGCGCGCAGCCCGGCCCGGGCGAGGCGCGGCTTTATGCCCGGGACTTCTACGCCGCGCCCGCGGCCGGCGGCGAAAAGTGAGTATTTGAACCAAGGTGAAGGGGAGGGCGCGTGGCGGAGCGGGTCGAGATATTCGAGGTGAGCCCGCGCGACGGCTTGCAGAACGAGGCTGCGATGATCCCGGCGGCGGGCAAGATCCGCCTCGTGGACGCGTTGTCGGCCTGCGGCTTCGCGCGGATCGAGGTGGCGAGTTTCGTCAGCCCGCGCTGGGTGCCGCAGATGGCCGACGGGGCGGCGGTGCTGTCCGGAATCGCCCGTGCGCCGGGGGTGCGCCATGCCGCGCTGACCCCGAACCTCAAGGGCTACGCGGCCGCCCGCGCCGCCGGCGCCGACGAGGTGGCGATCTTCGGCTCGGCCTCGGAGGGGTTCAGCCGCGCCAACATCAACGCCTCGATCGAGGAAAGCCTGGCCCGCTTCGCGCCCGTCGCCGCGGCGGCGGCGCGCGACGGAATGCCGGTGCGCGGCTATGTCTCGTGCGTGGTCGAATGCCCCTACGACGGCCCGGTGGCGCCGGCGGCGGTGGCGCGCGTGGCCGAGGCGCTGGCCGCCATGGGGTGCTACGAGATCAGCCTGGGCGACACCATCGGCCGGGCCACGCCCGAGGGGGTGGCGGCAATGCTGGCGGCGGTGACACAGGCGGTGCCGGCTGCGCGCCTCGCCGGGCATTTCCATGACACCGCCGGGCGCGCGCTGGACAATATCGAGGTGGCGCTGGGCTTCGGGCTGCGGGTGTTCGATGCCTCGGTCGGCGGGCTTGGCGGCTGCCCCTTTGCGCCGGGCGCTGCCGGCAATGTCGCGACCGAGGCGGTGGTCGACCGGCTGGCCGCGCAGGGCTACGAGAGCGGCATCGACCGGGCGGCGCTGGCGCGCGCGCGGGCGGTGGCGCTGGACCTGCGAGGGGGGGAATGACGGAAACGATCCGCAGCGAAACCCACGGCTGCGAGGGCTTGCGCGCACGCTCTACCGGCCCGATCCGGTCGCCCGCTGCGAAAGCCCCGAGGCGGCCGAAGGCGCAAGCCGGGCCGGGTGGACCGACCCCCACCTTCACCTTGGTTCAAATACTCACCTGAACCGCGCCGCCCCACGCGCGCCGCTTCAGGCGTTCACGTCGACCACCACGCGCCCCTGCACCTGGCCCTTCAGGATCGCCTCGCCCAGCGCCGGCAACTCGGCCAGCGTCGCCGGGCGCACCATCGCCTCGAGTTTGGTCAGCGGCAGGTCGCGCGCGATCCGGCCCCAGGCGCGCACCCGGTCGGGGTAGGGGCGCATCACGCTGTCGATGCCCAGCAGGTTGACCCCGCGCAGCAGGAACGGGATCACCGTTGCCGGTAGCGCGGTGCCGCCCGCCAGCCCCACCGCCGCGACCGAGGCGCCGTATTTCATCTGCCCCAGCACGCGTGCCAGCATCGCGCCGCCCACCGCGTCGACGCAGCCGGCCCAGGTTTCGCTTTCCAGCGGGCGCTTGACGGTTTCGGCCAGTTCGGCGCGGGGCACGATCCGCGACGCGCCCAACTCGCGCAGGTAGCCCTCGGTCTCGGGCCGGCCGGTGACGGCCGCCACCGCGTGGCCCAGATGCGCCAGGATCGCCACCGCGACCGAGCCGACGCCGCCGGCGGCCCCGGTCACCAGCACCTCGCCCTGCCCGGTTGCCAGCCCGTGATCCTCGAGCGCCATCACCGCCAGCATCGCGGTGAAGCCGGCCGTGCCCACCGCCATCGCCTGGCGCAGGCCCAGCCCCTCGGGCAGCGGCACCAGCCAGTCGGCGCGCACCCGGGCGCGGGTGGCATGGCCGCCCCAATGCGCCTCGCCCACCCGCCAGCCGGTCAGCACCACCTTGTCGCCCGGCGCGTAGCGCGGATCGTCCGAGGCGGCGACGACGCCGGAAAAGTCGATCCCCGGCACATGCGGCCACTTGCGCACCAGCCCGCCGCCCGACCCGAGGCACAGCCCGTCCTTGTAGTTCAGCGTCGAGTAGGCGACATCCACCGTCACCTCGCCCTCGGGCAGGCGCTCGTCCGGCAATTCCTGCACCGCGGCATGGGTCGCGCCGCTGTCGTCCTTGTCCACCACCAATGCCCGGAACATCTCGCCCTCCCGTCTGCGACCGTCTGTTCCCGGCATAGGCCAACGACGGGCCGCTGAAAAGCCCGCGCGCCCGCTCGCGCAACCGCCGTGTCCGTGCTATCATACCGTCAGCAACCCGCCGCGAGGGAGAGTGCGATGGCGGACCTCATTCCGAAGGCTGCGAAGACCAAGATGGAATCCGCCTGCAGGAAGGTGGCGAAGAAGGTCGGCAAGGCGGTGAAGCCGGTGGACGGCGGCGGCAAGCTGGAGAAGGCCATCGCCAAGGCCTGCCAGAAGGAAGTCAAGTCGATCGACAAGACGGCCGTGCAGTTCTTCGTCGACAAGCTGAAGGAAGCGCTGGCCAAGAAGAACAAGGATGCCGCCAGCCTGCAGCCGCAGGCTAAGGCCGGCGCCAAGTGGGCACCCAAGCCGCCGGGAGCCGGCGTGCCGTCGCTCACCATCCCGATCACCGAATGGGTGCTGGACGAAAAGCACGATACCAAGGCCAGGTTCTCGATGAAGGTCTGGGCCGATCCGAAGGCCCTGAAGAAGTCGGAAAAGGGCGTCTTCGTCAACTTCACCGTGGTCAACTGGTAGCAACGGCACTGCTGCGGCGCGTCACGCCGGTGGCGTGTCGGCGCCGGGCGTGCGGCCGGGTCGGGCATCGGAGGGCGCGCGCGACGGCCTCGCGGGCCCGGGGCGGTTCGAATGCCATCGCCCCGCGCCGCAGGCCGCACCGCCTTGACACCGCCGCCGCCCCGCGCCAAGTCAGGGCCGCTTAGACCATCCCGCAACCGGGCGTTCCGTGGGCGCCAGACCGACGAGGAGTGCAGGCCATGAGCCTTGACAATCCCCCGATCACCCTGACCTTTCCCGATGGCAGCCGCCGCGAGGTGCCGGCCGGGACCACCCCGGCCGAAGTTGCCGAGGGCATCTCGAAATCGCTGGCGAAGAAGGCGATTTCGGCCAGCGTGAACGGCGCCCACCACGACCTGCAATGGCCGATCGAGGCCGATTGCGAGATCGTGCTGCATACCATGGCCGACAACGGCCCGGCGCTGGAACTCATCCGCCACGACCTTGCCCATGTCATGGCCCGCGCGGTGCAGGAACTGTGGCCCGAGGTGAAGGTCACCATCGGCCCGGTGATCGCCAACGGCTGGTACTACGACTTCGACCGCGCCGAGCCGTTCACCCCCGAAGACCTCGGCGCCATCGAGAAACGCATGCGCGAGATCATCGCCGCGCGCGACCCGGTCCGCACCGAGGTGTGGGACCGCGAGCGCGCGCTGGCCCATTACCGCGCCACCGACGAGCCCTACAAGGTCGAACTGGTCGAGGCGATCCCCGCCGGCCAGCCGATCCGGATGTATTGGCACGGGGATTGGCAGGACCTGTGCCGCGGCCCGCACCTGCAGCACACCGGGCAGTTGCCGGCGGATGCGTTCGAGCTGATGTCGGTGGCCGGCGCCTACTGGCGCGGCGACAGCACCCGCCCGATGCTGCAACGCATCTACGGCGTGGCCTTCCGCACCCGCGACGACCTCAAGGCCCACCTGACCATGCTCGAGGAGGCCGCGAAACGCGACCACCGCAAGCTCGGCCGCGAGATGAGCCTGTTCCACTTCCAGGAGGAAGCGCCGGGGATGGTATTCTGGCACCCCGACGGCTGGGCGATCTATCGCGCGCTCGAGGATTACATGCGCCGCCGTCTCACCGCCGCAGGCTACCGCGAGATCCGCACGCCGCAGGTGGTCGACCGCAAGCTGTGGGAGGCCTCGGGGCACTGGGACAAGTATCGCGAGAACATGTTCATCACCGAGATCGACGAGGACCATGCCAACGAAAAGCGCATGAACGCGCTCAAGCCGATGAACTGCCCCTGCCACGTGCAGATTTTCAACCAGGGCATCAAGAGCTACCGCGACCTGCCGCTGCGGCTGGCCGAATTCGGCTCGTGCCACCGCTACGAGGCGCACGGAGCGCTGCACGGGCTGATGCGGGTGCGCGGCTTCACCCAGGACGACGCGCACATCTTCTGCACCGAAGACCAGATCGAGGGCGAATGCGCGCGCTTCATCGACCTCTTGTCGACGGTCTACCGCGACGCCGGCTTCGCGAAGTTCGACATCAAGCTCAGCACCCGGCCCGAGGTGCGCATCGGCAGCGACGCGCAATGGGACAAGGCCGAGGCGGCGCTTGAACAGGCGATCCTCGCGGTGCGCAACGATTTCGAGGTCGACCCCGGCGAAGGCGCGTTCTACGGCCCCAAGCTTGACTTCAAGCTGACCGACGCGATCGGGCGCGAGTGGCAATGCGGCACCTTCCAGGCCGATTTCATGCTGCCCGAGCGGCTGGGTGCGTCCTATATCGGCGCCGACGGCGAACGCCACCGCCCGGTGATGCTGCACCGCGCGATCCTCGGCAGCTTCGAGCGTTTCATCGGCATCCTGATCGAGAACTACGCCGGCCGGCTGCCGCTGTGGCTGGCGCCGCGCCAGGTGGTGGTGGCCTCGATCGTGTCCGAGGCCGACGGCTGGGTGGCCGAGGTCACGCAGGCGCTGACCGCCGCCGGCCTGCGCGCCGAGGCCGACCTGCGCAACGAGAAGATCAACTACAAGGTGCGCGAGCATTCGCTGGCCAAGGTGCCGGTGATCCTGGCGCTTGGCGCGCGCGAGGTGGCCGACGGCACGGTGACCGTGCGCCGCCTGGGCGAGCAGGGCACCCGCACCCTGCCGCTTGCCGAGGCGGTGGCCGAGCTTGCCGCCGAGGCGACGCCGCCGGACCTGCGCCGCGGGCCGGCCGAGGGGCCGTCCGCCGGGCCAACCGCCGCGCCTGCCGACGGGCCGGTGCGGTCGGCCGGCGCGTAGGCGGCCAGCGCGTGGGCGGCTGGGACAGGCACTCGCGCCGGCGGGTGGTGTCGCGGGCGGCGCTTCGTGCGGGCGTTTCGCTTGTGGCGGGCACCCGGGGCGCTGCCCCGGACCCCGGAGTATTTCGGGAACGATGAAAGGCCCTTCGAGAGGGGTGGCGGGCGGCGGGCGTCGGGCTAGATGAGGCGGGGCGAGGGAGGGCGGCATGGCGCTCGAGGATGCGAAACGCGAGATCGACCGGGCGGTGGTGGCCGGGCCGCTGCCCGGGATCGGCTATGAGAACGCCTTCGCCGGCGCGACCTCGTTCCTGCGGCGGCGCTATGTCAAGGATCTGGCCGGGGTCGACCTGGTGTTCACCGGCGCGCCGTTCGACCAGGCGGTGACGCATCGGCCCGGCAGCCGCTTCGGGCCGCGGGCGGTGCGCGAGGCCTCGACCTTGCAGGCGGTCGACGCGCCCTATGGCTGGGGGTTCAACCCGATCGAGGACTTCGCCATCGGCGATCATGGCGATGTCGCCTTCGACTATGCCGACGTGGCGGCGTTTCCGGCGGTGCTCGAGGCCCATGTCGCCGCGATCCTGGCCGCCGGGACGGGCTGCATCATGATCGGGGGCGACCATTTCTGCACCCTGCCGGCGCTGCGCGCGCACGCCGCCGTGCACGGGCCGCTGGCGCTGATCCAGTTCGACGCCCACACCGACACCTGGGTTGACGACGACTTGGCGCGGATCGACCACGGCACCTTCGTCTACAAGGCGATCCGGGCCGGCATCGTCGATCCGGCGGCCTCGGTGCAGGTGGGCATCCGCACCGACAACCCCGACACGCTGGGGGTGGCGATCGTCCCGGCCGCCGAGGTGCACCGCGCCGGCCCCGAGGCGGCGGCGGCGCGCATCCGTGCCGTGGTGGGCGACCGGCCGGCCTACATCACCTTCGACATCGACGCGCTCGACCCCGCCTTCGCGCCGGGCACCGGCACGCCGGTGTGGGGCGGGCTGGCAAGCTGGCAGGCGGCGGCGATCCTGCGCGCCATCGCCGGGGTGAACATGGTCGGCGGCGACGTGGTCGAGGTGGCGCCGGCCTACGATTCCTCGGGGGCCACGGCGATCGCGGGGGCGCATGTGGCGACCGAACTGATGTGCCTGTGGTGCTGGACGCGGCGGAGGAGGGGGCGATGATGGTCTGGGCTGTGCGTATCGTGGCGGTGCTGGCGCTGGCGCTGGCGGGGTTCGCGGGCTGGGTGCGGCTGGCCCCGTCCGATCCCGCGCGCTGGCACGTCGACCCGGTGGACGCGCCCGACCCGGGCCGGCCCAACTTCGCGCGGATCGGGCCCGAGGCGGGGCCGGTCTATCCGGTGGCGCCGGAAGAGCTGGCGGCGCGGATCGAGGCGGTGGCGCTGGGCTGGCCGCGCACCCGGCGGCTGGCGGGCGCGCCCGAGGACTTGTGGATGACCTATGTCACCCGCTCGGCGCTGTGGGGGTTTCCCGACTACACCTCGGTGCGGGTGTTGCCGGCGGAGGAGGGCGCGCGCCTTGCGGCCTTCGCGCGGGCGCGGTTCGGACGCTCGGACCTCGGGGTGAACCGCGCCCGGCTGGACGGCTGGCTGGCGGCGCTGGCCGCCGATCCTGGCGTCGCGGCCCAGTGACGGAGGCCCAATGACGGAGGCCCAGTGACGGGCCGGCGGCGCCGGGCGGTGCCGTTGGTCCCCCGGGGCGCGGCCTTGCGGGGGCTGCCATGGCGGCAGGGGGCGTTGGCAGGGGGCGTTGCCGGCGCGGCGGCGGCGGGCCGGGTGCGCGCGGCTGTCCTGAACGGGTGCGCCGCGCCCGGCATGTTCGCCACCGACCCTGCGGGATGGGCCTGTCCGGGAAACGGGAATCGGGCGCAAGGGCGATCCCCGCTCGGGAACGTGTTCCTTCGGCTCGGCGGGTATCGGTGCCACTTGCGGGCTGGCGCGGGGGCCGGTCGGCAAGAACCGGGCGACGAGGTGTGGCGCGCCGATCGCCGGTGCGGTGCATGGCCGCCGGGACGGGCGCCTCGCGCGGTCGGCGGATCGCTGTATCGCGTGGCAGGCATGCACGGGGCCGGGCGAGCCGGGGCTGATCAAGGTTTGCCCCGCGCATTTTTTCCGTTATCCGGGATTGAGAACCGACCTGGCACTAACATCGGTCAGCGCGGCACCGATCCACGCGCCGCCTGATGCCGGGACTCGCGGATGAGACCCAGGACGCACCACGCCTTCCGAGGTGGATCATGACTGCTGCCGGAGGGGGCATGGCGCCGACACTCGCAATCACCCGGGCCGACGGGGGCACGCGCATCGAGGCGCGCGGCCGCGTTGTTCTGGCCACGCTTGCCGCGTTGTCGGACGAACTCGGGCATCTCGAGGCGGCGGGGCCGACGGTTGTGGAACTGGGCCGGGTCGAGGCGATGGATACCGCCGGTGCCTGGCTGGTGGTGACCACCATCAAGCGGCTCGAAGCGGCCGGCGCGACCGTTCGCGTGGAGGGGGCGCGGTCCGACCACCAATTGCTGCTGGATACCGTGGCGCGGGCGCTTCCGCCGGCGGTTGAGGGTGCATCGGAGAAATCGCGCCCGCTCGACCGGCTGGAGTTGGTGGGGCGTGCGACCGCCGAGGGCCTGGGCACCCTTGTCGACATGCTGGGCTTCTTCGGCCTTGTCGTGGCCCGGATGGGCACCACCGCGATACGGCCCTGGCGCCTGCGGCTGACCGCGCTGGTGCATCACATGCAGGAGGCGGGGCTGAACGCGGTTCCGATCGTCGCGCTGATGGCGTTCCTGATCGGCGTGGTGCTGGCCTTCCAGGGGGCGGCGCAGCTTCGCCAGTTCGGGGCCGAGGTTTTCGTCGTCGATCTGATCGCGATCTCGGTGTTGCGCGAACTGGGCATCCTGCTGACCGCGATCATCGTCGCGGGGCGGTCGGCCTCGGCGTTCACCGCCGCGGTCGGGTCGATGAAGATGCGCGAGGAGATCGACGCGATGCGCACCCTCGGGCTCGATCCGATCGAGGTGCTGGTTCTGCCGCGGGTGCTGGCGCTGCTGGTGATGCTGCCGATTCTGGGCCTTGTCGCCGACGTCGCGGGGCTGGTGGGCGGGGCGTTGATGTCGTGGGCCGAACTTGGCATCTCACCGGGCATGTTCCGCACCCGCCTGCTCGACTCGACCGACGTGTCGCATTTCCTGATCGGGATCGTGAAGGCGCCGTTCTTCGCGATGATCATCGGCGTGATCGGCTGCTACCAGGGCATGAAGGTCGAGAGCAACGCCGAGTCGCTTGGCCGGTTGACGTCCAGATCCGTCGTCATGGCGATCTTCATGGTGATCGTGGCGGATGCGCTTTTCTCGATCTTTTTCGCGGCGCTGGGGGTCTGATGGCCGAGGCGATCATCGAGGTGCGGGGGCTGGTCAACCGCTTCGGGACGCATGTGGTCCACGACGGGCTCGACCTTGACGTGTATCGGGGCGAGGTTCTCGGTGTCGTCGGCGGCTCGGGCACCGGCAAGTCGGTGCTGCTGCGCTCGATCGCGGGATTGCAGCGGCCGGCGGCGGGCAGCGTTCGTGTATTCGGGGTGGACCTGCTGCACGCGCCGCGATCGGAAGTCGCGGCGGTCGAGAACCGTTGGGGCGTGATGTTTCAGGACGGCGCGTTATTCTCGTCGCTCACCGTGCGCGAGAACGTGGAGGCGCCGATGCGCGAACGGCTTGCCGTCGATGCCGCGACGCGGCGGGCACTGGCCGAGTTGAAGATCTCGATGGTGGGGCTGCCGCCGGAGGCCTGCGGCAAGTATCCGTCCGAGCTTTCGGGCGGCATGCGCAAGCGGGCCGGCCTGGCGCGGGCGCTGTCGCTCGACCCCGAGATCGTGTTCCTTGACGAGCCCACCGCCGGCCTCGACCCGATCGGCGCGGCGGCCTTCGACGAGCTTATCCGATCGCTGCAACAGGCGCTCGGGCTGACGGTGTTCCTGGTCACCCACGATCTGGACACGCTGCACGCGATCTGCGGCCGCGTCGCGGTTCTGGCCGAGAAAAAAGTTCTGACGACCGGAACCATGTCCGATATGCTCGACGTCGATCACCCCTGGGTGCACGAATATTTCCACGGGCCAAGGGCCCGCGCAGCCTCTGCGGCCGGCTGAAGGAACACCATGGAAACCCGCGCCAACTACATATTGATCGGGGCCGTCACGCTGTTCGGCATCTTCGGCGGCCTCGGCTTTTTCCTGTGGCTCGCCAAGGTCCAGATCGACCAGCAATATGCCTACTACGACGTGACCTTCGACAGCGTCGAGGGCCTCGGACGGGCGAGTGCGGTGCGCTACAACGGCGTCGATGTCGGGCAGGTTCTGTCGATCGCGCTCGACCCGGAGGATCCGAACAAGGTAAGGGTGCGCATCGAGGTGGATGCCGAGACGCCGGTCAAGACCGACACCACGGCAACGCTGTCCTCGCAGGGCGTGACCGGGGTTTCCTTCGTGTCGCTTTCGGGCGGAACCCCCGAGGCGGCGCTGCTGGCCGAGGAATCCCCCCTGGCCGTGCCGATCATCCCGTCGGAGCGTTCCGTGGTTCAGGAACTGATCGCGGACGCGCCCGACCTGTTGTCCGAGGCGCTGGTGCTGCTGCGCGGGCTGACCGAGTTCACCGGCCCCGAAAATCGCGATGCCGTGGCCGGCATCCTGCGCAACGTCGAGAACGCATCGGGGCGGCTGGACGCGGCATTGACGGACTTTTCCGATATATCCCAGACCGTTGCCGCCGCGACCGAGCAGATCACGCTTTTCACCGGGCGCCTCGACACGATCGGGGCCAATACCGACGCGGTTCTGGTCACCGCGGACGACACCTTGCGGAACGCTTCGGCCGCCATGGCGGAAGCCGAACGCACGCTGCGCGGTGCCACCGATGCGCTGGCCTCGGCGCAGAAGGCGTTCGACACTGCCGACGCGGTGATCGTGGAGCGCGCGCCCGGCGTTCTGGATCGGGTCGAAGCCGCCGCAGGAAGCGTCGAGGCGGTGCTCGATACCCTGGGGACGCAGGCCGGTTCGGCCATCGCCCGGATCGAGGACGCCGCCGACATCGCCGTCGCCCGCCTCGAACAGAGCGAGGCGACCATCGCGCTTGCCGACGACGCCCTCATCGAGACCAGTGCGGCGATGGGCGCCGTCGAGCAGACCGCGACGGCCTTCGACAGCCTGCTGGCCGGGGAAGGGGCCGCGCTGATCGCCGATACGCGGAGCGCGATGGCGCGGCTCGATACGCTGCTTTCGGAGGCGATCCCGCCGATCCTTGCCGACATCGGCACCGCCTCGAACACCGCCAACACGGTGATCGCCGAGGTCGGGGCCGACGTGACCGCCTTCAGCGGACGCCTCGACGCGCTTGGCGCCGAGACCGAAACGGCCCTGAGCGACGCATCCGAAACCTTCCGGACCGCCACCGCCACGCTGGCCGACATCTCGGCGGCGTTGGACACCGCAGAGCGGACATTGGTGACGGCAGAGGGCACCCTGACCAGAACGAACCGGATACTGGACGAGGACGTGGCAGCGATTGCCGCCGACATCCGCGGCACCACCGGCCGCCTCGACGCGACCATCGCGCAGGTGTCGGCCGACCTGCCCGAGATCATGGCATCGTTGCGCACGGTCGCCTCGAACGCGGCGGAGGCGGTGGCGAGCATCGAGCAGGCGGCCCGCCAGGGCGGCGCGGGGATCGAAACCTTCACCACCTCCGGGCTGCCGCAGTTCACCAGCCTCGCCCGGGAAGCACGCGATCTTGTGGCGGCACTCGAACGGCTGGCAAGACGCGTGGAAAGCGATCCGGCCAGGTTTTTCCTTGGAAATCCGACCCCCGAATACAGGAGCCCCAGATGAGCCTTGCATCGTCCCTGCGCCGGATGCTGGCGATCGCCGGTCTCGTGACCCTTGGCGGGTGCGGCGCGATCTCGGTCGTGTCGAGCGCCTCGGAAGACCTTGCCGCGTTCACCCTCGCGCCGCTGGACACCGGGCAGCGGCAGGCGGCCGTCGGCGGCCACCTGATCGTGGAAGAGCCGACCGCCTCCGGGGCGCTGGCAACCGACCGCATCCTGATCAAGCCCAACCGCATCCAGGCGCAATACCTTCCCGGCGCGCGCTGGGTCGAGCCGGCGCCGCTCCTGATCCAGACGCTGCTTGTCCAGTCGCTCGAGAACTCCGGCCGCTTTCGTCTGGTCGGACGTCGGGCGATGGGGTTGCAGCCGGATTTCACGCTGATGACCGAGCTTCGCGACTTTCAGGCCGAGGCGTCGCCCCCCGCCGAGGGGGCCGGCCTGACCGTCCGGGTCGGCCTCGTGCTGACGCTGATCCGCGAATCCGATCGCAGCATCGTCGGCTCGCGGCGGGTCGAGAGCGTCGTCGCCGCGCCGACGAGCGACGCGCTGCCGCTTGTCTCTGCCTTCGACGCTGCGTTGTCGGCGGCCCTGGCAGAACTGGTTGCCTGGACGGCGAACAGCGCCCGGGCCGGCCCGTCCTGAGCGGCCGTTGCCGCGATCCTGGCAGATGCACATTGCCATGCCCGGCTTCGGGCGCGCTTGGCCGCGGATCCGCCCGCGAAGGATGGGCCTTGCCGCGGTGCAGCGGGTGGCCACCCTTGCCGCCGCGCCCGATGCGGCGACCCGGTGCAATTTCCCTTGCGACGCGTTCGCCGGCGTTGCCGTCCGGGGCGAAGCTGAAGCCGCGAACCGCTTCGGAGCGACGCGCCCATGCTGGCCGGATCGCCGATCAGGGCAGGGCCTTGGCCGGCGCCAGGGCATGTCGCGCAAAAGTGGGAACCGGTTTTGCGCTGCTCGGACATGCGAAATCAGAAGGTTGGAGTGGGGCGCGTGAATGCGGATGAAGGCGATCCGCTGTGGCCCGTGACGCGCGGTGGCGGTGCCGGCATTCAACCGTCGTGGCCGAAGCGCGTGCCGCTGCCATCCCCTTGCTTCGCCACCGGCGGCCCGCCGGCGTAGCCGAGATCCGCCGAAAGCCCGCGGGCTGCGGCGCGGGTCATCTCGATCAACTGCGGGAGGGTTGCCTTGCTGCGCTCGATCGGGATGCCGAGGGTCAGCGCCCCGACCACCAGCCCTTCCCGGTCGAGGATGGGGGCCGCCACCCCGGCCACTTCCGGCAGGTAGTCGCCCTGAGTGATCGAGACCCCCTCGGACCGCACCTTGTCCAGCGACGCCCGGACCTCGGCCGGCCGCAGCGGCGGATCGAGCGGCTCGCCCCCCGCGGCCAGCCCCTCGAGGTAGTGGCTGATCTGCTCCTCCGGCTGCCCGGCCAGCAGGATCCGGCCCGCCGCGGTGCAGTAGAGCGGCCGCGTCGTGCCCACCGGAACGGTGTAGCGCACCACCCGGTCTGTTTCGCAGATGTCCATATAGACCAGGCGCCCGATCTCGGCTTCGAGGACGGCCAGCAGCGCCGTCTCGCCCGAGCGCTCGGCCATCTCGCGCAGCACCGGCCGGGCCATCCGCACCAGCGAGAATCCCGGCAGGATCGCCACCGCGAGGCGATGCGCCGAGGGGCCGAGCGCGTAGCCGCCGCCCACGCTTTCGAGGTAGCGGTGCTCGGTCAGCTCCCGCAGCATGCCAAGAAGGCTGCTTTTCGGCAGATCCAGCTCCTGGCTCAGTTGCGTCAGGGATACCGCGCCGGGCTGCATCGCGATGTTCTCGATGATCCTCAGCGTCCGCAGGAGCGAGCGCGGGCCGTGGCGGATGCGTTCGGGCGCGGTGTCGTCTTCCTCGGGTGTCTCCATGATGCCTTTCCGTCCGGGGGCTGCCCCCCCTCCTTCGCCAATATCCGTCTCCCCGGTCATGCGCACCTGCCCGCGGGGGGCCGTGACGCGGCGCAACGCCGGGCCTAGTCGCCCGCGCCCTTCTGCCCGGTGCCGACGACGCCGTCCGCCACCAGCGCCGAAACCTCGTCGTCGCCGAGTTGGAAGCGGCGCAGGATCTCGGTGCTGTGCTCGCCCAGTGACGGCGGCGCCGAGCGGGGCGAACGGTCGAAACCCGCGAAAAGGATCGGGATCGAGATCGTCGGCACCTCGCCCACGGCCGAATGGACGACGCGCGTCACCATCCCGCGCTCATGCGCCTGCGGCTGCTCTAGGCTGGCGGCGACGGTGTTGATCGGCGAATGCGGCACGCCCGCCGCGCGCAGGACATCGCACCATTCGGCCACGCTGCGCCGTGCGATCACCTCGGCGACCATGGCCACCGTTTCGGCGAAATGCGCGACGCGCGCCTGATTGGTCGCAAAGCGCGGATCGTCGCGCACCGCGCCCAGCCCCACCGCGGGGGCGAAGGCGCGCCAGACCTTGTCGCTGCCGACCGCGATCAGGATATGGCCGTCGGCGGCGGCGAAGGCCTGATAGGGGCACAGCGATTCATGGCCCGAGCCGACGGGTTCGGGCGCCTTGCCGGTGGCCCAGTAGATCTGCGCGACGTAACCGAGAAAGCCAAGCGCCGTCTCGTAAAGCGATGTCTGGATCGCGGCGCCCTCGCCCGTCTGGTCGCGGCGGCGCAGCGCCGCGACGATCCCCAGCGCGGTGTGGATGCCGGTCGTCTGGTCCAGCGGAGAGATCGGGATGCGCACCGGCGATCCGCCCTTGTCGCCGGTGATGCTCATGATGCCGCTGAACGCCTGCACCATCACGTCGTAGCCCGGCATGTCGGCCAGCGGCCCGCTGCGGCCAAAGCCCGAGATGCTGGCATGGATCAGCCCGGGCCGCAGCGTGCGCAGCGACTCGTAGTCGATGCCCAGCCGTTCCGCCACGCCGGTGCGAAAACTTTCGATCACCACATCGCTCTGCGCCACGATCCGGTGCAGCACCGCCAGCCCCTCGGGGCGCTTGAGGTCCAGCGCGAGGCTGCGCTTGTTCTTGTTGGCGCTGAGAAACACCGCGCTTTCCCCACCGACGAAGGGCGGCCAGTTGCGGGTGTCGTCGCCCACGCCCACCGGCTCGATCTTGATGACCTCGGCCCCCAGATCGCCCAGGTATTGCGCGCATATCGGCCCGGCCAGAACCTTCGACATGTCAAGCACCGTGACGCCCTTCAGCGCATCGAAGCGCGCGCCCCCGGCGGCCTGCTCGGCAGCGTTGGTGTCCACGGTCATGCTGTTCCTCCGGTCTTGCTGTTCTTGTGGTCCCGCAGCCCGCGCGCGGCGGCGCGGATTTCCTCGACCACCTCGGGATTGACGAGCGACGACAGGTCGCCCGCCGGCTCGTCCAGGCACGCGGCGCGGACCACGCGGCGCATGACCTTCATGTTCCGCGTCCTGGGCAGGTCCGAGACGGGCAGGATGAAGCGCGGCCGGAACGGCACCCCGAGCCCGGCCACAACCGCCGCTTCCAGTTCGCGCGCGAGGTCGGGGCCCCACGCCTGCCCCGCCACCAGGGTGACAAAGCAGCCGATCGCCTGCCCCTTGAGCGCATCGGGCAGGCCGATGGCGGCGGCCTCGGCCACCTTTCCGGTGCCGTTCAGCAGGCCCTCGATCTCGGTCGGGCCGGTGCGCTTGCCCGCGATCTTCAGCGTGTCGTCCGAGCGGCCGATGATGTACCAGGCGCCGTCCTCATCGACGCGGGCGCGGTCGCCCTGATGCCACACGCCCGGAATCTCGCGCCAGTAGGCGTCGAGATAGCGCTCGTCGTCGTTCTTCCACAGGCTGCGGGTGAGCCCGATCGAGGGCCGCCGCAGGACCAGCTCGCCGGTTTCGCCCTGCGGCACGGGATTGCCCGCGGCATCGACGATATCGGCCCCCATCCCGGGGATCGGCCCGCTGAAGGCGCAGGGCTTCATCGGCGTGAGCACATTGCCCGAAAGGATGCCGCCGCCGATCTCGGTGCCACCGGAATAGTTCAGGATGGGCACCCGGCCGCGGCAGACCTTCTCGAATGTCCACCACCAGGCCTCGGGGGTCCATGGCTCTCCGGTGGAGGCGCAGATGCGCAGCGAGCCGAGGTCGTAGCCCTCGACCCCGCCGCCGCCGCTGCGGATGAAGCTGCGCGCCATGGTCGGGGCGAGGCCGAGGAAGCTGATGCCGTGCGCGTCGATCAGCCGCCACATGCGGCCCGCGTCGGGATAGTCGGGTCCGCCCTCGGCGATCAGCATCGCGGCGCCGTGCAGCGTGGTGCCCACGGCCAGCAGTGGCCCGACCAGCCAGCCCATATCGCTGAGCCAAAGAAGGCGGTCGGAGGGCTTCACGTCCATGATCAACCCGAGATCGAGCGCCATCTTGGCAGCAAAGCTGCAATGGCTGTGCACCGTGCCCTTGGGCTTGCCCGTCGTGCCCGAGGTGTACATCAGCATCAGCGGCGCCTCGGCGTCCATCTCCTCGGTTGCCACAGGCCCCTCGGGCGGGGTTGCCAGATCGTCGAGCCAGAGGTCGCGCGTGGCGTGCATCCGGACAGGACAGCCGGCGTGACGCACGACGATCACCCGCGAGAGCTGCGGCAACGCGGGCGCAGCCTCGTCCAGCGTCGCCTTGAGCGGCACCACCGAACCGCGCCGCCAGGTGCCGTCAGCGGTGATCACGAAGCGCGCCCCGGCATCGCTCAACCGGTCGATCAGCGCCCCGGCACCGAAGCCCGAGAACATCGGCAGCGCGACCGCGCCGATCTTGGCCACCGCGAAGAAGGCCACGATCGCCTCGGGGATGTTGGGCAGGAACAGCCCCACCACATCGCCGGGCGCACATCCCTCGCGGCGGAGCCCGGCAGCCAGGGCGTCGATCCGCGCCGAGAGGCCGGCATAGTCGAGCCGCCGCACCTCGCCGCCCTCGCCTTCCCAGACCACCGCTTCCTTTTCCCAGGCGGGCGTGCCGCGGTGGCGCTCGATGCAGCTTGCGACCACATTGGTGGTGCCGCCCAGGCACCAGCGCGCGAAGGGCGCTCCGCGCGAGGCGTCGAGCACCTGCCCGTAGGGGCGAAAGAAGTGGAGCCGCTGCGCGATCTCGTTCCAGAACCATTCGGGCTCGGCCTCGGCGCGGGCCAGCAGCGCCGCATAGTCGGCAAGGCCGTGTTCGGCCAGGAAGGCCGCAAGGTTGCTGCTTGCGACAAGTTCCTGCGGCGGGTGCCACACGAAGCCGTCTGCGCTGCGATCCCTGACCTCGGTCATGTCTTATCCCTTCGTCCTTGCATCCGTGGGTGCCGCGGCCGCGCCCGGATCGGCGGGCAGATGCAGCGCGCCCGCCCGCACCAGCGCGGCGATGGCCTCGTCGTCGAGGCCCGCCTCGCGCAGCACCTCTGCCCCGTGTTCGCCCAGCCGCGGCGCGGGGCGCAGCGGCGGCGCGCCTGCCTCGCCCTCCCAGCGGACGGCGCCGCGCAGACGCAGGATCCGGCCCTCGCTGGGATGATCTTCCTCGCGGGCAAAGCCGGTGGCCTCAAGCTGCGGATCGTCAAGGATGGTGTCAAGCGTGTTTGTGCGCATCGCCGGCACATCGGCCGCCTGGAACAGGTCGAGCCATTCGGCGGAGGGCCGGGTGGCGATGTGTTGCCCGACGATTTCATAGAGCGCGGCGATGTTGGCGGTGCGGGTATAAAGGCCGGCGAAGCGCGGATCCTCGCCCAGTTCGGGCGCGCCGATCACCCGGAACAGCGCTTGCCACTGCTGGTCGGTGTAGGGCAGCACGCCGATATGCCCGTCGGAGGTCTGGAACGGTCGCCGGTAGGGGTTGAGGTGACGCGGATAGCCCATCGGCTCCTCGGGCGGCACGAAGCTGTGGCCGTAGAGATGATCGCCCAGCACGAAGCCCGCCAGCGCCTCGAACATCGGCACCACCACGCTTTGCGCCCGGCCGCTGCGCAGGCGCGCGACGATCGCCGCCAGCACCGCCTCGGCGGCAAAAAGCCCGGTGATCCGGTCGGCCATGGCCAGCGGCACATACTGGTTCTCGCCGCCCGAGCGGCGCATCAGGTCGGGCAGCGCCACCAGCCCCTGGATCAGGTCGTCATAGGCCGGGCGGTCGGAATAGGGCCCGCCGCGGTCGAAGCCGAGGATCGCGCAGAGCACGATGCCCTCGTTGATCTGCCGCAGATCCTCGAAGGTCAGCCCCAGCTTCTTCGCCGCCGGGTCGCGCATGTTGTGGATCACCACGTCGGCGCGTGCGACCAGCCGTTCCAGGACCGGCCGCGCCTCGGGCTTGCGCAGGTCGAGCGCGAGGCTGCGCTTGCCGGCGCCGATGGCGAGGAAGAGCGCGCTCATCTTCGGGTGCCGCGCCGGGCCGACATTGCGGATGGGGTCGCCCTCGGGGCTTTCCAGCTTGACGATCTCGGCCCCGTATTCGCCGAGGATCTGGGTGGCGTAGGGGCCGGTTCCCATCGTCGTGAGGTCGAGCACCCGGATCCCCTCCAGCAGCCCCGCCATCCTCAGCCCCTCCCTTTCGGTCCATCCGTCACGACCCCGTCGCGCAAGAGTTCCTCCACCGACGCCGGCGCGAAGCCCAGCATCGCAAGGGCCTCCCGCGTGCCCGAACCGACCTCGGGCGCGGGCCCGCGGATCTGCGGCTGCCGGCCGTCGGCCTCGACCGGGAAGGCCGAGAGCGGGCGTCCCGCCACCTCCTTGACGAAGCCACGGGCGCGGACATGGTCGCTCGCCACCGCCTCGGCGGGAAGAAGGCAGAGGCTTGCGGGAACGTCGGCGGCGGCGAACCGCGCCATCCAGTCGGCCGCGTCGCGCCGGGCGATGGTCTCGGTCAGCGCGGCGAACAGCGCATCGCCATGTGCGCGCCGGCCCGCGTCGGTGTCGAAGCGGGGCTCGAGGATCATCGGCATGTCGGGCGCCATGACCTTGCGGAAGTTCTCCCACAGATGCTCCTCCGAGCCCACGCCAAGCGCGATCTCGCGGTCGTCGGCGGTGGTGAAGAGGTCGTTGGTCGGATAGGGAGAATCCGACGAGCCGTCGTTGCGGTCAAGCCCGTGTCGAGCCGAGACGCCGAAAAGCACCGCATCCATCAGCGCAACGTCGAGCGCCATGCCGCGCCCCGTGCGCTCGCGCTCGTGCAGCGCGGCGAGGATCGCGATGGCGGCGTTGCCCGCGCCCAGCAGGTCGGCCACCGGCATCCCCGACCGCCGCGGCCGCCCCGTCCAGTGCCCCGAGAAGGCCAGCGCCCCGCCGGCGGCGAGGAAGTTGAGGTCGTGCCCCGGCAGGTTGCGCCACGGCCCGGTCTGGCCATAGCCCGAGACCGAGCAACTGATGATCCGCGGGTTCGCCGCCGAAAGGCGGGCATGGTCGATCCCCAGTCGCGCGGCGACGCCGGGGCGGAAGCTTTCCAGCGCGACGTCGCCCCAGCGGGCCAGCCGCTCGACCACCGCCGCGGCGCCGTCACGCTTGAGGTCGATCGCCAGGCTTGCCTTGCTGCGGTTGGCGGCGCGCAGGATCGGCGCCAGCACCTCGCGGTGGCGCGCGCCCTCGCCCGCCGGCGGCTCGATCTTCAGCACCTCGGCGCCGAGATCGGCAAGCACCGCCCCGGCGAGCGGCCCCGGCAGGAGCGCCGAGAAATCGACGACGCGAACCCCCGCGAGCGGTTGCCACGGGCCGGCCGGGGCGTGCTGCGGGGCGGGGGCGGTGCTGGTGTCCATGGCCTTCTCCTTTCCCTCCCGGGGCGGTGCTACATCCGGCCGGGCAGCCACAGGATGATCTCGGGAACCAGACCGAGAAAGATCACCATGCCGAGCATGCACAGGAAGAACGGCACGATACCCACGAAGATCTCGTGCACCGGCCGGCCCGTGTAGCGCGCCACGACAAACACGTTGATGCCCATCGGCGGGGTGATCATGCCGATCTCGGCCGTCATCACGACCAGCACCCCGAACCACACCGGATCGAAGCCGAGTTCCTTCACGATCGGCAGGATCACCGGCACGGTGAGGATCAGGATCGCCACCTGGTCGAGAAAGAAGCCGAGCACCAGGTAGATCAGCAAAATCACCAGCATCACCCCGTAGGGCGGCACATCCAGCCCGCCGACCCAGCCGACGATGGCGGTGGTCGCCTGGGTGAGGGTGAAGAAGTAGCCGAAGACATGTGCGCCGAGGATGATGAAGGCGATCATGCAACTGATCCGCGCGGCATTGAACAGCGCGCGGCTGGCGTCGCGCAGCGTGAGCCGCCCGCGCATCACCGCCAGCACCATCGCCGCGAAGGCGCCCACCGCCGAGGCCTCGGTGGGCGTGGCGATCCCGGCATAGAGAACCCCGGTCACCGCCCCCAGCAGAACCAGCATCGGCAGCGTGAGCCGCAGCGCCCTGCACTTTTCGGACCAGCGGTGCGGGCGCCCCGGTGGCAGCGCCTTCGGCCGCAGCAGCGACATGACGACGATCATCGTCACCAGGGCCAGCACCGACAGCAACCCGGGCACGACGCCCGCGATCAGAAGCTTGCCCACGCTCACGTCGGCGACGATGCCGTAGATCACCAACGCGATCGAGGGTGGAATCAGGATCGCGAGCGTCCCGGTGATCGCCACCAGCGCCCCGGCGAACCGCAGCGAATAGCCCTGCCGCAGCATCGCCGGCAGCGACGACGACGACAGCGTGGCCGCCGATGCGGTGCTCGACCCCGAGATCGCGCCGAACAGCGCCCCGGCCAGGACCACCGCCACCCCGAGCCCGCCGGGCAGCCGCCCGACCCAGACCGAGGTGGCATCGAACAGTTCGTCGGCGATGCGCGAGATGATGATGAACTCGGCCATCAGGATGAACATCGGAATGGTGATGAGCTCGTACGAGCTGACCGACGAAATCGTCGAGGACTTGATCATCCCCATCACCAGGTCGAGCCCGCCTACCGCGAAAAGCCCCGCCGCGCCCGAGACGGCCATCGCGAAGGCCACCGGCATTCCCGTCATCAGCAGGAGGACGAGAAGAACGCTTCCCAGGACCGCGATCATCGCCCGTCTCCCTTGGAATCCGGCCCCGCGGCGGCATCGGGCGCGGCGTGGAGATGGTCCACCGCCTCGTCCACGTGGCCGCGCCCGCCGCTCAGCAGATCGGCGAGATGGAGCGCCACGCGCAAGAACAGAAGCCCGACACCCAGCGGCACGAAGACAAAGCTGGCCCACATCGGCCAGGCGATCACCCCGATGATCGTCTCGTCCCGCGCCAGGGCGCGGGCGGTGGACTGCCAGCCGGTCACCATCATGGCCAGCAGCACCGGCAGCACCATGAGCGCGCTTGCGGCGTCGACCCGGCGCCGGGCGCGGCGCGGCAGCATGTTGCGGAACAGGTCCACCGCCACATGCCCGCCGCGCCGGTAGGTTTCCGACACCGCGAGGAAGAAGGCACCCACCATCAGGTAGAGGGAGACCAGATCATAGACCCACCCCAGCGGCGCACGGAACGCATAGCGCATCACCACGTCGAGCGTGACGACGACCATGATTGCCAGGATACACAGGCTGGCCCCGATGATTGCGAGACGTTCCAGCCCCTCGACCCCGCGGCCCGCCCAAGACAGCCACCTCATCTGCACCTCCCCGTGGTTGGACCCAGGTTCCCTGCCGCCCGCCCGGCGTGGCTCAGGCCGAGACCGGGCGCTTCATCATCAGGCCGACGCGGTGGACCTTCACCACCATCTCGTCGCGCTGGTTGAAGCCGCGGGTCTCGAAATGAACGATGCCGGTTTCGGGATTCTTGCGCGATTCGCGCCGGTCGGTGATCTCGGTCTCGGAGCGCAGCGTGTCGCCGATGAAGACGGGCCTGGGAAAGGTGATCTCGTTGAAGCCGAGATTGCCGAGCGTCGTGCCCAGCGTCAGCTCGCCCACGCCCACGCCCACCACGAGCCCCAGCGTGAAGATGCTGTTCACCAGCCGCTGGCCATACATCGTGGTCTTGCAGAACTCGTCGTCGAGATGCAGCGGCTGCGAGTTGTAGGTGAGCGCCGAGAACAGCAGGTTGTCGGTTTCTGTCACCGTGCGGGTGATCGCGTGGCGGTAGATCTGGCCGGGTTCGAGATCTTCGTAGTACTTGCCGGAAACGGTGGTCTGCATTGCGGGGGCCTCCCTCTGTCGCGTCGGTGGTGGGCTCAATCCGCGCCGTCGGCCGCTTCGGCCAGGGCGACGACCGCGCGGGCGGTCTGGACATGGGCGAGGTCGATGTGGTCGCCGTCGTAGATCACCGCGCCGATGCCCTGTGCGGCCGCCGCCTCGTAAGCCTCGATCATGCCCTTGAAATAGCGGATTTCCTCGGGGCTCGGGGTGTAGGCGCGGTTGACCACGGCGACGTTCGAGGGGTGCAGGATCATCTCGCCCACGAAGCCGTGGGCGCGGTTGCGGCGGGCGTAGCGCTCGAGCCCGTCGAGATCGTGCACGTCCTGCCAGAGCCCGCCGATCGGCATCTTGCCCGCGGCCCGCGCGGCCATGACCGTGCGTTGCCACATGTAGAGCGTCTCGCCGCCCTCGGGGCTCCACTCGATGCCGAGCGCGCGGGCGGAATCGCCGTTCTTCGCGCTGGCGCCGCAGATCGCGTTGACCCGCGGATTCAGCGCGATCTCGTAGGCCAGTTGCATCGAGCGCGCCGTTTCCAGCGTGGGGGTAAGCGCGATGTGGCCGAGCGGGAGGCCGTTTCGCAGCTCGGCCTCGCTGAGCAGCGCGGCGGCGATCTGGATGTCTTCCGGCCCGCCGGGCTTCGACAGCACCAGCCCTTCGAGCCCCTCGCGCGTCACGGCAAGGATATCCTCGAAGTCATAAAGCGCGGGCGAGCGGTTGATGCGCACATAGACGCGCTGGCCCGCCGAGGCGAGCCCGGCGATCTTGCCGGCGACCAGCGCCCGCGCCGCGGCCTTGTGGTCGGCGGGCACGCTGTCCTCAAGGTCGAGGATCACGGCATCGGCGCCGTGGCCGGCGACCCGGTCGATCCAGCTTTCGCGGTGGCCGGGAACGAAGAGGAAAGAGCGGATCGGCCGCATCGCGGATCGGGGTAGGGATGTCATGGCAAGGTTTCCAACTGGGCTGCGCGGGAAGGGGCCCCGGGGCACACGGGGCATGGGGAGTCCGGTCGATCTGCTCGAACCGGGTCGAGCCGGTGTGCGGCGGAGGGCCGCCCGCGTTGTACCGGAGGCGCGCCTGCGCGTGCCCGAGGCGCTGCGGGCGTTGCCCGGGCCGAGGGCGGGCCCGGGCGGGTTCGCGGGGCCGACGCACCGGGGCAATCAGCCGGATTTCGTATCTGACGGCGGGCATGGGCCGTCCCGCCGGGGGCAGGCCCCCGGCGGGGCCTGGTTCAGTTCTGCGCCTCGAGCCGCGCCACCGCCTCGCGATAGGCATCGAGCGCCGGCTTGCCGTGCGTGCCGATCGACTCGGCCCAATCGCCGGCAACCCTGGCGGTCAGCTCTTCCCAGCGCGCCTGTTCGTCGGCACTGAGCGTGACAACCTCGAGCCCGGCCTCGGCCACCATCCGGTCGCGCACGATCGTCTCGTTCTCGGCCATCCAGGTGCAGTCGTTGTCGGCCGCGGCGATGCCGTGGCGGAGGAAGGCGTCCTGGATGTCGGCCGGCAGGGCGTCGAACTTCTCGCGGTTCATCAGCAGCACAAGGTGGGTGCTGCCCATGCTGACGCCCTCGGTGCTGTGCTTGAACACCGTCTGCAGGTCGTAGGGCGGCATCCCGTTGTAGAGATAAAGCGCCCCGTCCACGGTGCCGCGCTGCGCCGCCTGGAACAGCTCGGCCGAAGGCATCCGCACCGCCGCCGCGCCCAGGGCACGCGCCGTCATGTCCATCGCCGCGCCGGTGGTGCGCAGCTTGAGGCCGTCCAGATCCTCGAGCGTCTCGACCTTCCGGGTCGCGGTGATGACATTGTAGATCGGTAGGCTGACGTTGTAGATCGCGCGCACCCCGTTCGGCGCGAAGTCCACCGTATCGAACAGCGCGTCCTTGCTGGACAGCTCCATCGAGGCGTGGCTTGCGACGCAGATGTCGGAGTACATCCCCGGCAGTTCCGCCACCCCGGACACCGTAATCTGCGCCGGATGGTAGGAGGTGGCCGTGAGCACCAGGTCGGCCACCCCGTTCGCCGCGAGGTCGAGCATCTCGGCCGACTTGCCGAGTTGCTGCGCGGGGTAGACGGTGAAGTTCACGCGGTCGCCCAGTTCCTCGTCCAGCCCGGCCAGCCAGATGTCGAGCCCGTGCTCGATCAGGTAGTGGGTGGTGGGAAAGGGATGGGCAATCTTGAGTTCGATCGTGTCTTGCGCAAGGGCTGCGCCGGCCGTGAGCCCGGTGGCGAGTGCCATCGCCGCGGTTGCGGCTTTCAGTGCAAAGGTCATGTCGTCTCTCCTCCTCGACGGGGTCGGTCCCCGCAATCTGTTGGACTTTTCCTTCCGGACTCTTCGTGGTCCTTTCGGGTCGTGCCGACCGCCGCGCCCCTCCCCGCCCCGGGGCGCGGCGGCCGCGTCTTGTGGTTCAGTAGGATTTCGGCAGACCGAGCTGCTTCTCGGCGATGTTGCTGAGGATCAGCTCTGCCGAGATCGGGGCGATGCGCAGGATCATGACCTCGCGCAGCAGCCGCTCGACATCGTATTCCTTGGCATAGCCGAAGCCGCCGTGGGTGAGGATCGCCCGCTCGCAGGCGAAGTAGGCGGCCTCCGACGCCAGAAGCTTTGCGGCATTGGCCTCGATCCCGCAGGCCTCGCCGCGGTCATATTGCGTGGCGGCCTGGAAGACCATGTGATTGGCGGCCTCGATCTGCGCCCAGGCACGCGCCAGCGGATGCTGGATGCCCTGGTTCTGGCCGATCGGCCGGTCGAAGACGATCCGCTCGTTGGCGTATTTGGCCGCGCGGGCCAGCGCATAGCGCCCGATGCCCACGCACTCGGCCGAAACCAGCACCCGCTCGGCGTTCATCCCGTGCAGGATGTGGCGGAAGCCCTTGCCCTCCTCGCCGATCAGGTCGGCCGCCGGCACCGGCAGATCCTCGATGAACAGTTCGTTCGAATCGACGGCCTTGCGGCCCATCTTCTCGATCTCCCGGACTTGCACATAATCGCGGTCGAGCCGGGTGTAGAACAGGCTGAGCCCGTCGGTCGGGCGCTTGCACTCCTCGATCGGGGTGGTCCGGGCGATGATCAGCATGTAGTCGGCGACCTGCGCGGTCGAGATCCAGACCTTCTGGCCGCTGATGTAATAGGTGTCGCCCTTGCGCACGGCCCGCGTCTTGAGCTTGGTGGTGTTGAGGCCGGTGCCCGGCTCTGTCACCGCGAAACAGGCCTTCGTCTCGCCCTTGATGAGCGGTGTCAGCATCCGCCGCTTCTGCTCTTCGGTTCCGAAGGCGACCACCGGCGAAAGGCCGAAGATGTTCATGTGCACCGCCGAGGTGGCGCTCAGCCCGCCGCCGGCTTCCGCGATCGCCTGCATCAGCACCGCCGCCTCGGTGATCCCGAGACCCGCGCCGCCGTATGCCTCCGGCGTGGCGATGCCCAGCCAGCCAGCCTCGGCGATGGCGCGGTAGAAATCCTCTGGAAAGCCGCCCTTGGCGTCGCCCTTTCGCCAGTATTCCGGCGGAAACTTCCGGCACAGGTCCATGACCGAGTCGCGGATCGCGCGCTGGTCGTCTGTCATCCGATAGTCCATCTTTCCCTCCCTCCCTCGCGGCGCAGCCGGACAGTCTCGGCTGTCGCTGTCCTTGCCCCGACGAATCTGAACAATGTTCGAAAATTCGCGTTGAGGAAATCTCACGCTTGCGCCCTCGTTGTCAAGCCCCGTCGATCTGGCCGCCCGACCGCCCGCGCGGCGATGGACGGCCTCGGCGGCGCGCCGCAGCGCTCGCGGAATCGCGCGCACGTCACCATGTTCGTGAAACTCCACGCCGGCCGAAGGGCATGACCCTTCGCGCGGACATGGCAGGCATCCGGATCAGGTCCGCAGCCGGCCTTGCCGAGTTCGCTGGCGGCTGTGTCGTGCCCGAAAGCCGTCTTCAGCGCATCTTCGAGCCGGCGAAGGCCCGCACGGCAAAGCGGCGCGTCGCGACCATGGCTTGCGTGTCTTCGGGCGGTCCGGTGAACCGCAACACCGCATCCTCGGCCCTTGGGGCATCGCGCGGGCCGTGTTCCCCCAGGCACGAAAAAGCCCCGCGTCGGCGGGGCTGTTTTTCGTCCAAGTCATTGGCTTGATTGGTGGAGCCAAGGGGAGTCGAACCCCTGACCTCTTGAATGCCATTCAAGCGCTCTCCCAACTGAGCTATGGCCCCACCGAGGGCGGATCGAATCCGCCCGTGCTGTCTAGGAAACCCGCGCCGCCGGCGCAAGCGTATTCTGTGCCGCCGGCGCCACCCGCCGGCGCAGGCCGCGCGGCCTCAGTCGTCGTCGCTGCTGACGTCGGCGATGTCGTCGAGCGAGACCGAATCGTCGTCCTCGTCCTCGAGCAGATCGTCCTCGATGTCGACCGCGTCGTCCTCGATCAGGTCGTCGTCGGTTTCGAGATCGTCGTCGTCCGCCACGGCCTCGGGCTTGGCCTTGGCGATCGGCTTGGCCTCGGCGGGGGCCACCTTGCGGCGGGCGCCGTCGATGTCGACGACCTCACCGGTATAGGGGCTTACCACCGGGCTGCGGCCAAGATCGTAGAAGCGCTTGCCGGTCGTCGGGCATGTCCGCTTCACGCCCCATTCTTGCCTGGGCATGTCACCACCCTTCCTTCACATGTTCCGGGGATCGGCGCCCCTTGCCACATGCTTGTGCGGGTGTCAAAGCCTTTCCCGACGAAGCCAGCGGGAGCCGCCGGAATGCCCGAGACCGTGCTGACGGGAACGCCCGAGATCGCGCTTGAGTTGCGCCGCTCGGCGCGGGCGCGGCGGTTCTCGCTGCGGGTCTCGCGGCGGGATGGACGCGTGGTGCTGACGCTGCCGGCGCGGGCGCGGACCGCCGCCGCGCTGGAGTTCGCGCGCGCGCACGAGGGCTGGCTGCGCGCCACGCTGGCCGCGCTGCCGCCGCGACAGCCGATCGCCGCCGGGGCAAGCCTGCCGATCGAGGGGGTGGCGCACCTGCTGGTGGCCGCACCCGTGCCCGCGCCCCGCCGCGAGGGCGGCCGGTTGCTGGTGCCGGAGCGGACGGGGGCGCGGGCCGGGGCGACGGGGCGGCGGGTGGCGGGCTTTCTGCGCACCCTGGCGCACGAACGGCTGGCCGCCGCGTGCGACCGCCACGGCGCCGCGCTGGGCCGCGCACCCTCGACGCTGGTGCTGCGCGATCCGCGCTCGCGCTGGGGGTCGTGCACGTCGCAGGGGCGGGTGATGTTCTCGTGGCGGCTGGCGATGGCACCGCCGGCGGTGCTCGACTACGTCGCCGCGCACGAGATGGCGCACCTGCGCGAGATGAACCATTCGCCGGCGTTCTGGGCGCTGGTGGCGGGCCTGGTGCCGGATCACGCCCGCCACCGGGCCTGGCTGCGCGCCCATGGCGGCGCGCTTCTGGCGCATGACTTCGGCTGACGCGCGCGCTTGACCGCGCCCGCCCGCCGGCGGCAAATGGGCCATGCATCCGATGCCCCGCCCGACCGATTCCGGCGCCCCCGCGCATGAGCGCATCTACCGCGCGTTGCGCACCCGCGTGATGCACGGCGAGGTGGCGCCGGGCACCGCCGTCACCCTGCGCGGGCTGGCGCAGGCGCAGGGCGTGTCGATGACCCCGGTGCGCGAGGCCCTGCGCCGGCTGGTGGCCGAGGGGGCGCTGACGGTGTCGGCCTCGGGGCGGATCTCCACCCCCGAACTGGGCAACGAGCGGATCGAGGAACTGGCCGCGATCCGCGCGCTGCTCGAACCCGAGCTGGCCAGCCGGGCGCAACCGCGCGCGCATCTCGCGCTGATCGAGCGGTTGCAGGCGATCAACGACGCCAACGCCGCCGCCGTCGCGCGCCATGACGCGGTGGCCTATATCCGCACCAACCTCGAGTTCCACCGCACGCTTTACTTGCGCGCGCAGGCGCCGGCGATGCTCGCCATGATCGAGACGGTGTGGCTGCAACTCGGCCCCACCATGTGCCGCCTGTATGGACGGATGCAGCGCACCGAGCCGCCGCGCAGCCACCGCATCATCCTCGCCGCGTTGCGGGCGGGCGACGAGCCGGGGTTGCGGCTGGCGGTGCGCACCGATGTCACGCTGGGGCTGCGGCTGCTGGTGGCCTGAGGCCGGGCGCGCCACTGGCATCGCCGCCCGCTGGGGCCTATCGTGCCGCCAAAGCCGCCGCGGCGGCGCCCGGCACCCGAGGAGTTCCCGCCATGACCAGCCCCGATCACGCCACCGTCGCCGCCGCCGTGGCCGACACCCTTGCCGCGCTTTCGGTCGATCCGGCGCGGGTGCGCGGCGGCACGCTGGCGGCCGTCAGCCCCTTGACCGGCGAGGCTGTCGCCGCGCTGCCCGTCCACGACGCCACCGACGCCGCCGGCGCCATCGCGCGCGCGGCCGCGGCCTTCCGGCTGTGGCGCGAGGTGCCGGCCCCGCGCCGGGGCGAGCTTGTGCGCCTGTTCGGCGAGGAACTGCGCGCCGCCAAGGCCGATCTTGGCCGGCTCGTCTCGCTCGAGGTCGGCAAGAGCCCGTCGGAGGGCGAGGGCGAGGTGCAGGAGATGATCGACATCTGCGATTTCGCGGTCGGCCTGTCGCGCCAGCTTTACGGGCTGACCATCGCGACCGAGCGGCCGGGCCACCGGATGATGGAAACCTGGCACCCGCTGGGGCCGGTGGCGGTGATCTCGGCGTTCAACTTTCCGCTGGCGGTGTGGTCGTGGAACGCGGCGCTGGCGCTGGTGTGCGGCAACCCGGTGCTGTGGAAGCCGTCGGAAAAGGCGCCGCTGTGCGCGCTGGGCGCCGAGGCGGTGCTGGCCCGCGCGCTGGCCCGCTTCGGCGATGCGCCCGAGGGGCTGGTGCAGGTGCTGGTGGGCGGCCCGGAACTGGGCGCGGCGCTGGTCGAAAGCGAGGGCGTGGCGCTGGTGTCGGCCACCGGATCGACCCGGATGGGGCGGGCGGTGGGGCCGAAGGTGGCCGCGCGCTTCGGCCGCGCGATCCTGGAACTGGGCGGCAACAACGCCGGCATCGTCTGCCCCTCGGCCGACCTCGAGATGGCGGTGCGCGCGGTGGCCTTCGCCGCGATGGGCACCGCCGGGCAGCGCTGCACCACGATGCGGCGGCTGTTCGTGCATTCCGACATCTACGACAGCTTCGTGCCGCGGCTGGTGCGGGCCTGCGAAACCGTCAGCGTCGGCAACCCGCTGGACGGTGCCGCGCTGGTCGGCCCGCTGATCGACGGCGACGCCTTCGCCGCGATGCAGGCGGCGCTGGCCGCGGCGGCGGCGGCCGGCGGCACCGTGCACGGCGGCGGGCGGGTGGATACCGGCGCCCCGGCCGCCTACTACGCCCGCCCGGCGGTGGTCGAGATGCCGGCGCAGATCGCCCCGGTGACCGAGGAAACCTTCGCCCCGATCCTTTACGTCCTGCGCTACGACGATTTCGACGCGGTGCTCGAGGCGCACAACGCCGTCGGCGCCGGGCTTTCGTCGTCGATCTTCACCACCGATCTGCGCGAGATGGAGCTGTTCCTGTCCGCCCGCGGCTCGGATTGCGGGATCGCGAACGTCAACATCGGCACCTCGGGCGCCGAGATCGGCGGCGCCTTCGGCGGCGAGAAGGAAACCGGCGGCGGCCGCGAAAGCGGCTCGGACGCGTGGAAGGGCTACATGCGGCGCGCGACCAACACGATCAACTACGGCCGCGCGCTGCCGTTGGCGCAGGGCGTGGTGTTCGACCTGGACTGACCGCCGACCGGAGGTTGCCGGCAACGGGCCCTGGGCGGCACGTTGCCGCGCCCAGCCGCGGCAACGGGGCGCGGAAACTGCCGCCACGGCCGAGGATGCGGCCCGGCGCGTTCAGCGGATTCGCGTCGCCCGCAGGGCCGGCCGATGGCACCGGCCCGTTCCGGCCCGGCCCGGAACACCCCCGCACCGGGGATGCCGGGCATCACGCGACCTTGTCGCCCGCAAGCCCCGAGATCGCGTGGATCAGGCTGTCCTCGGTCACCTCGTCGACGCCGAAGGTGCGCATGACGCGCCCGCTCCACATCGCCACGATGCGGTCCGAGACGTGCAGCACCTCGGGCATTTCCGAGCTGATCACGATCACCGCGTAGCCGTTCTTGGCAAGGTCGCGGATGAGGTTGTGGATCTCGGCCTTCGAGCCGACGTCGATGCCGCGCGTCGGCTCGTCCACGATCAGCACCTGCGGGTGCATCGACAGCCACTTGCCGATCACGATCTTCTGCTGGTTGCCGCCCGACAGGTTGCCCACCAGTTGCCGCCAGCCCGGGGTGCGGATGTCCAGCCGGTCGCGATACTGATCGAAGATCGCGATCTCGGCGCCGTCCGACACGAACGGGCCGGCGCGCAGGTCGTCCACCTGCGGCAGGGTCATGTTGTCGCGGCAGTTCATCCCCAGCACCAGCCCCTGGCCCTTGCGGTCCTCGGGCACCAGCGAGATGCCGTGGCGGATCGCGGTGATGGGCGAATCGATGCGCACCTCTTCGCCGTCCAGCAGGATCGTGCCCGCGGTCGGGTTGCGCAGCCCGAACAGGGTTTCCGCGATCTCGGTGCGCCCGGCGCCGACAAGGCCGTAGAAGCCCACCACCTCGCCCTTGTGCACCTTGAAGCTGACGTCGCGGAACAGATCGCCGCACGAAAGCCCCCGCACCTCGAGCGCGACATCGCCCACCGCGCCGCCGCGCGCGTGGCGCGTCAGGTCGAGGTCGCGCCCGATCATCAGCCGCGTGACCTCTTCCTCGTCGGTCTCGGCGGTGGTCAGGGTGCCGCGATACTGGCCGTCGCGCAGCACCGTGATGCGGTCGGTGATGCGGAAGATCTCTTCCATCCGGTGCGAGATGTAGATGATCCCGACACCGCGCGACTTGAGATCGGCGATGACCTCGAACAGCACCACCTTCTCGGCGTCGGTAAGCGAGGCGGTGGGTTCGTCGAAGATCACCGCCCGCGGGTCGACCGTGAGCGCGCGCGCGATCTCGACCATCTGGCGGTTGGCGATCGACAGGTCGCCCACCCGGGCGCGGGCGTGAAAGCCGACGTTCAGGGTTTTCAGGATGCGGTCGGTGTCGGCAAAAAGCCGCGCCCAGTCGACCCGGCCGAACGACTTGCGCGGCAACTCGCCCAGAAAGATGTTCTCGGCCACGCTCAATTCGTCGGCGAGGCTCAGTTCCTGGTGGATGAACACCACCCCGCGCGCCTTGGCGTGCAGCGGCGACAGCATCACGGTTTCGTCCTCGCCGATCAGGATGCGCCCGGAATCGGGCTGGTGCAGCCCGCCCAGCACCTTCATCAGCGTCGACTTGCCGGCGCCGTTCTCGCCCATCAGCGCGTGCACCTCGCCGGGCATGACCTCGAGGCTCACCCCGCCCAGCGCGCGCACGCCGGGAAACGTCTTGACGATGTCCTCGAGCCGCAGGACCGGGCGTTCGTCGGTCATATCTTGAGCTCCTCCTTGCCCTTGCGGTTGAGCTGGCGGTCAAGGAACAGCACCGCGATCAGGATCAGCCCGATCACCAGGTTCACCGTCTCGGTATCGGCGCCGATGAAGCCCAGCCCCTTGCGCAGCAACTGGATCGCGATCACGCCGCCCAGCGTCGAGATGATCGAGCCGTAGCCGCCGGCCAGCTTGGTGCCGCCCAGCACCACCGCGGTGATCGCCCAAAGCTCGTAGAGCATCCCGTCGTTGGGGTTGACCGAGCCGCTTTCGGAATAGAACACCACCGCCGACAGCGCCGCCAGAAAGCCCACGATGATGAAGTTGATCAGGAAATGCGGGCCCACGCGGATGCCCGCGTTCACCGCCGCCTCGCGGTTGTTGCCGATGGCATAGGCGTTGCGGCCGTGCACCGTGCGCGTCATCACCAGCCACAGCACCAGCGCCGTGCCCAGCAGGAACCACGTCGCGGTGTGCAGGCCCAGCGGCTGCGCCTCGGCGAAATCGACCAGCGTCCAGTTGAGATGCGAGGTCGGCTGTTCGCCGTTCATCATGAACACGAGGCCGCGGTAGCCCAGCATCGCGCCGAGCGTGACGATGAACGCGTCCACCCCGGTCTTCCACACGATCAGCCCGTTGATCGCGCCCAGCACCGCCCCGGTGGCCAGCGCCAGCACCCAGGCCACCGGGATCACCCAGTCGCCCAGCCCGGCAAAGATCGGCCACGACATGCTGTCCAGCAGCACGATCGCCGACAGCGCATAGGTCGCGCCCACCGAAAGGTCGATGTTGCCGTTGATCATGACGATCGTCATGCCCAGCGCGATGATCCCGATCGGCGCCGATTGCTTGAGCAGCAGCAGCATGTTGCCGAAGTCCATGAAGGCCTGGTCCGACACCGACAGGTAGCGCCCGGCGATCGAGAAGAACGCCAGTTCCGCAACGATGAAGGCCCAGATCGCGCCTTGCTTGATCAGGTTGGCTCGGGTCTCGGCGGTCATGGCGGCCCCCTCAGGCGATCGGCGACAACAACCGCCCGCGCTTGGCGGCGATGTCGAGCCAGACGGCAAGGATGATGATGATCCAGGTGACGATGAACTGGACGTAGAACGCGAGGCCCATCAGCAGCAGGCCGTTCTGGATGAAGCCCAGGATCAGCACCCCGATCACGGTCTTGAAGATCGTGCCGGCGCCGCCGAGCAGCGAGGCGCCGCCCAGGATCACCGCGGCCAGCACCTCAAGCTCCATCCCCTGGCCCACCGTGTTCTGGCTGCCAAGCGAGCGGCTGGCCTGCATCAGCCCGGCGGTGGCGACGCAGAAGGACGAGATCAGGTAGGTGAAGAACACCACCCGCGCCCGCGGCACCCCCGAGAACGTGGCCGCGGTGCCGTTGCCGCCCACCGCATACACCTTGCGCCCGAAGGGGGTGCGCGACAGCAGCATCGACAGCACCGCCGCGAGGGCCGCGAACATCAGGATCGGCACCGGCACGCCGACGACCTCACCCTGTCCGAACACCGAGAACCAGGTGCCCGCCTTGTCGGCGATGTCCATGTTCTTGCCGCCCGACCACGTCAGCGTCAGCCCGTGGATCGCCGACAGCATCCCCAGCGTGACGATCAGCGAGTTGAGCCGCAGGTAGCCCACCAGAAACCCGATGAACGCGCCCAGCGCCAGCGTCAGCGCGTACATCGACGGGATCGCCAGCAGCGGCCCGAGCGTGTCGTGCAGGTCGAGCACGACGATGGTCGAGAACGACATCATCGAGCCCACCGAAAGGTCGAGGTTGCCGCCGATCACCACGAAGGTGACGCCCAGCGCCATGATCCCGAGGATCGCGGACGAGCGCACGACGCCGGACAGGTTGTCCATCGCGATGAACCGCGGGTTGGCCAGCGCGAAGACGATCAGGAACACCGCGAAGGCGATCAGGATCCCCTGCCGCGCGAGGATCTCGCCCAGTCTGCGCTTTTGAACTGCTGCCGCCATGCCATGCCTCGTTTCTGAGTCGCGCCGACGGCGCGCCGACGTCTGAGTCGCGCCGAAGGCGCGCGGCCGTCTGAATCGCGCCGAAGGCGCGCGGCCAGGCCGGCCGCGTCGCAGCCCCGCGCCCCGCGTTCAGCATAGCGCGACGGTGCGCGGGTCTGCACCCGTTGTCACCGGCGCGCGCCTTCCGCGGGCCGGCGGCCGGCCGAACGGGCGCGCGCCGTGCGCGCGCCCGTCGTGCGATCAGAACACCGGCTTGGTGTAGTCGGTCATGTTGTCCTGGGTGATCTTCGGGGTGTCGAAGTAGTTCAGGAACGGAACGTCGACCCCGTTCAGCACGTCGATCGCGGTCTGGAGCGCGGCCTCGGCGTCGTCCACCGGCGACTGGTAGATCGAGCCCCAGTAGTCGCCCGCCGCCATCGCGTCGTAGCCGACCGCGAAGTTGGTGGCGCCGACGAACACGATCGCGTCCGCGCGTCCGGCGGCCTTGGCCGCGTTCAGGGCCCCCACGCCCATGTTGTCGTCGCCCGCATAGACGCCGTCGATGTCGTCATATTTGACGAGGAAGGCTTCCATCACCTGCTGGCTTTTCTCGCGGTTCCAGTCGCCCGGCTGGGTTTCCACCAGCGTCACGTTCGGGCAGACCTCGGGCAGGCGGTCCTCGAAGCCCTTGGCGCGTTCGATCGCGGTGGTGTAGCCCGGCTGGCCGCTGATCTGCACGATCCGGGCTTCGTTCTCGATCCCCATCGCCTTGAAGCGGTCGCACATGATCTCGGCCGAGCGCGCGCCCTGGGTGATGTTGTCGGGCCCCGAGAACGAGGCGACGAAGTCGAAGCCCTGTTCGGCGATGTTCGAATTGGTGACGATCACCGGAATGTCCGCCTGGAACGCCTTGCGCACTGCGGGGATCACCGCCTCGCCGTTGGTCGGCCAGATTATGATCGCGTCGACCTGCTGCTGGATCAGGTCTTCCACCTGGGCGATCTGGCGCGCGACGTCGCCGCCGGCGTCCAGCACCACGACCTCGACGTCGGGGTTGGCCTCGGCCGCGGCGATGAAGGCGCGCTCGTAGGTGGTCTGGTAGCTGTCCACGCCGACGTTGTTCTGGGTGATGCCGATGGTCCAGCTCTGGGCCTGCGCGGCGCCGGCAAGCGTGCCCGCGGCCAGCACGGTGGTCGCCGCCAGGGCGATGCGAATGTTCATGTCTGTCTCCTCCCGGTGGGTATCCGGATTTCTTGTCGGCCCCGCCGGATGGCGGGGAACCGGCGTTCGCCGTGCCGACGAACAGAGCCAAGCTTGCGGCGTTCCCGCGCCGGGGCGCAGGCTAAAAATATCCATAATGAAAGAAAAAATCGTCAGAATGGATATCATGAACATACATCCCGGGGCGCTTGCCGCCCAGTGTGCAAGGGTATCGCCGACATGGCCGACAAGAAATCACCGAACCGGATCGTTTCGCAAGGGCGGGGCGCTTTGCGGGCCTCGATATGGGCCCAGGGCTGGCAGATGAACGACATGAGCATGCAGAGATCGGACAGGGTATCGGGGCGCGCGCGCACCGAGCTTCTCCAGATCATGTCCTATCTGGAGGATCTCGGCACCGAGCTTGAGGAAACGCTCGACCTGTTCGCGCCCAATCCCGGGTTCCGCATGGCGATGCACCTGCTGCGCGGCCACTTCGAGGGGCGGCTGGTGACCCCAAGCGCGCTGATCGCCGCCAGCCATGCCCCCTATGCCACCGCCAGCCGCCGCCTCAAGCAGATGATCGCCGCCGGCCTGATCGAGCGGCGCCCCCGCACCCGCACCGGCAAAAGCTTTTCGCTGCATCCGGGCGCGGGGCTGCTGGAGCGGTGGATGCAGCTTGCCCGCCGGCTGCGCCGCCTCAACGCGACCCACCTCGGGGCCGGGGCGGCCGATTCGCGCGACTATTACTATGGCGATTCCTACCTGTCGGCGCAGGCGATCGCGCCGCTTCAGGTGCTGCCCGAGCCGCTGAACCTCGCACGTGGCATCCGGGTGCTGGTGCATGGCGATCCCACCTTCATGGTGATGGACACGCTCAAGCGCCAGTTCGAGCAGGCCATCGGCACCCGCATCCACCAGCGCGCCTTCTCGATCGACCGGCTGCGCGACGAGGCCATCCGCAACGCCGCGCGCGAGGCCAGCCATTACGACATCATCGCCGTCGACCTGCCCTGGATCGGCGATTTCGCGACCCGCGGCATCCTTCTGCCGCTGGACGCTGCGATGGATATCGCGCGGCTCGATCCGGCCGATTTCCACCCCGCCGGCTGGAAGGCCACCCATTGGGGCGGGCGCCCCTACGCGGTGCCGGCGCAGACCACGCCCGAGCTGCTGTTCTACCGCCGCGACCTGTTCGCCGAGGCCGGGCTCGAGCCTCCGCAAACCACCGACCGGCTGCTGGCCGCCGCGGCGGCGCTGCACCAGCCCCAGCGCGGCCGCCACGGCATCGCGTGGAACGCCGCACGCGGCACCGCGCTTGGCCACACCGTGCTGATGACGCTCGCCGATTTCGGCCAGCCGGTGCTCGACCTGCCGCGCATCGCCGGCGGCTACGAGACCGCCCGCCTTGCCACCGAGCCCTGCGCCGTGACCATCGACACCGACGCCGGGCTGCGCGCGGCCGAGTTCCTGTTGGAGCTTTTGCGCTATTCGCCGCCCGACATCCTGTCGATGTCGTGGTACGAGCGCGTGCGCCCCTATGCCGCCGGCAAGGTGGCGATGGCCTACGGCTACACCCTTCTCGCCCCCTATTTCGACCTTGATCCCGCCTCGCCCGCGCATGGCCAGACCGGCTTCCTGCCGCACCCCGCGGGGCCGGGCGCCGCGCCGATCGCGCCGGTGGGCGGCTATGCGCTGGGCATCCCCGCGAACCTGCCGGCCGACCGGGTGGCGGCGGCGGTCGAGGCGCTGGTGGTGTTCTCGTCGCCCGCGGCGCAGAAGCTCTACATCCAGAACGGCAGCCGCACCAACCCGCGCTATTCTGTCGGCGCCGACCCCGAGGTGGGCCGGCTGTCGGCGATCTTCACCGCGCTCGACGAGATGTCGTGGCGCGACGAGCTGCAGTTCTGGCCGCGCCCGCCGATCCCCGAGATCTGCGAGATCATCCAGATCTGCGGCGAGGAATTCCACGACATGCTGCGCGGCCTGATCACCACGCGCACCGCGCTGGGCCGCGCCCAGCGCCGCGCCGAGGCTTGCCTCGCGCGCAAAGGCAGATAACCCGAGGAGGACAGCCATGGACACCGACCGCCTGAAGGGCAAGAACATCCTGATCACCGGCGCGGCCCGGGGCATGGGGGCCGCGAACGCCGAGCATTTCGCCGCGCAGGGTGCCAACGTCTGCCTTGGCGATCTCGACCTCGACGAGGCCACCGCCCTGGCCGAGCGCATCAACGCCGCCGGCAACGGCCGCGCCGTCGCGGTGCGCATGGACGTCACCAAACGCGAGGACAACGCCGCCGCGGTCGCCGCCACCGTCGAGGCGTTCGGCATGATCAACGTCGGCGTGTTCAACGCCGGCCTCAACAAGCCGCGCTTCTTCATGGACATCGACGAGGACAACTGGGACCTCATCATGGACGTGAACACCAAGGGCATGTGGCTGGGAATGCAGGAAACCGCCCGCCGGATGATCGCCCAGGGCAAGCAGGATTACCCCTACAAGCTGATCAACGTCGGCTCGATCGCCTCGCGCAAGCCGCTGGTGGATGTCACCGTCTATTGCACCTCGAAATACGGCTGCCTCGCGCTGACCCATTGCGGCGCTGTGGCGCTGTCCGAGCACAACATCACCGTCAACGGCTATGCCCCCGGCGTGGTGGTGACGCCCCTGTGGGAACAGCTCGACAAGGATCTCGTGGACATCGGCTTCAAGCAGAAGGAAGGCCAGGCCTACGAGGACATCGTGCGCGACGCGCTGCAGATCAAGCGGGTGTCCTACCCCCGCGACATCGTCGGCACCGCCGCGTTCCTGGCCAGCAGCGACAGCGACTACATGACCGGCCAGATGATCCACATCGACGGCGGCTGGTGCATCCAGTGACGCCGTCGCATCTGCCCCCCGTGCCCACATCCGCCCTTCGAGAGGATTTGCCATGAGCCGCGCCCTGATGCCCGCCCTGCTGAGCCCGCAGGACCTGGAGCCGCACTGGACCTGGGAGGGGCGGCTGCCCGCCTGGGGCCACACCGCGGTCGATTTCGAGCGCCGGGTCGATCACGACCGGCTGCGCCGCTACCGCCTGGCGCGCACCCGCGCGGCGCTGAAGGCTTCGGATTGCGGCACGCTGCTGCTGTTCGACGTCAACAACATCCGCTACGTCAGCGCGACCAAGATCGGCGAGTGGGAGCGCGACAAGATGTGCCGCTTCTGCCTGCTGACCGGCGACGAGGCGCCCTATGTGTGGGATTTCGGCTCGGCCGCCGTGCATCACCGCAAGTATTCCGACTGGCTGGTGCCCGAGCATTGCCGCGCCGGCGTGGTCGGGATGCGCGGCACCATCCCGCCGTCGTTCGGGCTGATGAAGCTCTATGCCGAGGAAATCGCGGGCCTGATCCGCGACGCCGGCATGGCCGACATGCCGGTGGGCGTAGACTATGCCGAAACCGCGATGTTCCACGCCCTGCAGGAGGCCGGGCTGAAGGTGGTCGACGGCCAGCAGGTGATGCTGTCGGCGCGCGAGATCAAGAACTGGGACGAGATCCAGTTGCTGACCCAGGCCGCCAGCATGGTCGACGGCGTCTACCACATGATCTACGAGGAACTGAAACCCGGTGTGCGCGAGAACGACATCGTGGCGCTGTCGAACAAGCTGCTTTACGAGATGGGCAGCGACGACGTCGAGGCGATCAACGCCATCTCGGGCGAGCGCTGCAACCCGCACCCGCACAACTTCACCGACCGGCTGTTCCGGCCCGGCGACCAGGCGTTCTTCGACATCCTGCAAAGCTATCAGGGCTATCGCACCTGCTATTACCGCACCTTCAACATCGGCCGCGCGACCCCGGTCCAGCACGATGCCTATGTGAAGTGCCGCGAATGGCTTGATGCCGCCATCGCCGCGATCCGGCCGGGGGTGAGCACGGATTACGTCGCGGGGCTGTGGCCAAAGGCGCAGGATTACGGCTTTCCCGACGAATTGTCGGCCTTCGGGTTGCAGTTCGGCCACGGCCTTGGCCTGGCGCTGCACGAACGCCCGATCATCTCGCGTGCCGTCAGCCTCGAGAACCCGATGGAGATCCGGACCGGCATGGTGTTCGCACTCGAAACCTACTGCCCGGCCGCCGACGGCTGGTCCGCGGCGCGGATCGAGGAAGAGGTCGTGGTCACCGACACCGGTTGCGAGGTGATCAGCCTGTTCCCGGCCGAGGAACTGCCGATCGCCAACCGCTACTGATGCTCGCCGGCCGGGGGCGCGGGCGGAGGGCCCGGACGCCTCCGGCGGGAGTATTTTCGCCAAGATGAAGGGAACGCAAGCGATGGCCGCGAAAGCCGCCGCGAAGGCACCGGCCACAGGCCGCAATACCGAGTCCTATCTTCGGATGTATCGCCAGATGGTGCGCATCCGCAGTTTCGAGGACCAGGCGAACCAGCTTTACCTGTCGGCGAAGATGCCGGGGCTGACCCACATGTATTCCGGGCAGGAGGCGGTGGCGGTGGGCATCTGCGAGGCGCTCCTCGCCACCGACCGCATCACCTCGACCCATCGCGGCCATGGCCATTGCGTCGCCAAGGGCGCCGAGTTCCGGCCGATGTTCTGCGAACTGCTGGGCAAGGCCGAGGGCTATTGCCGCGGCAAGGGCGGCAGCATGCACATCGCCGACCAGTCGAACGGCAACCTCGGGGCCAACGCCATCGTCGGCGGCTCGATGGGCATCGCGACGGGCTCGGCGCTGAGCGCGAAGCGGCAGGGGCGCGACGACGTCACGGTGTGCTTCTTCGGCGACGGCGCCACCGCGCAGGGGCTGCTTTACGAGGTCATGAACATGGCCGCGCTGTGGAAGCTGCCGGTGATCTACGCGTGCGAGAACAACGGCTATTCCGAATACACCCGCACCGACGAGATCGCCGCCGGCCGCCTGACCGCCCGCGCCGAGGCGTTCGGGATCGAGGCGCACAAGGTCGACGGGCAGGACGTGCTTGCTGTCAACCGGCTGGCAAGCGAGCTTGTCGGGCGCTGCCGCAAGGGCGAGGGGCCGTTCTTCGTCGAGCTGGAAACCTACCGCTACCACGGCCACCACGTCGGCGACATCAACCGCGAATACTACCGCCCCAAGGCTGAAGAGGCCGCGTGGAAGCAGAAGCGCGATCCGATCGCGCTGTTCGGCGCGTGGCTTGCGGCCGAGGGCGTCGCGGCCGACGACGAACTGGCGGCGCTGCGCGACGAGGTTGCGGCCGAGGCGCTGGCGGCGGTGGACCATGCCCTGGCCGCGCCTTGGCCCGAAGCGGCCGAGGTCGTCCGCCATGTCTTCGTGGAATGAGGGAACCGATGCGCGAGATCACACTGTCCAAGGCCGTCAACGAGGCGCTGGCCGAAGAGATGCGCCGCGACCCCGCGGTGTTCATCCTTGGCGAGGACGTGGCCGAGGCCGGCACGCCCTTCAAGGTGCTGTCCGGGCTGGTCGAGGAATTCGGCCCCGAGCGGGTGGTCGACACACCGATCTCCGAGCCCGGCTTCATGGGCATCGCGGTGGGTGCGGCGATGACCGGCCTGCGCCCGGTGGTCGACCTGATGTTCGGCGATTTCCTGTTCCTCGTCATGGACCAGCTCTGCAACCAGGCCGCCAAAACGCATTACATGTCGGGCGGCAAGCTGAGCGTGCCGCTGGTGCTGCGCACCAATCTTGGCGCCACCCGCCGCTCGGCGGCGCAGCACAGCCAGTCGCTGCACGCGCTGGTGGCGCATATCCCGGGCCTAAAGGTGGCGCTGCCATCCTCGGCCTATGAGGCCAAGGGCCTGCTCAAGACCGCTATCCGCGATGACAACCCGGTGGTGATCTTCGAGGACAAGTTGATGTACAACGACCGCGCGCCGGTCCCGGAACAGGAATACCTCATTCCCTTCGGGCAGGCCGCGGTGCTGCGCGAGGGGCGTGACATCACGCTCGTCGGCGTCTCGTCGATGGTGCAAGTCTGCCTTGCCGCCGCCGAGACGCTGGCCGCCGAGGGCATTTCCGCCGAGGTGATCGACCCGCGCACGCTGGTGCCGCTGGACGAGGAGACGCTGGTTGCCTCGGCGAAGAATACCGGCCGCGTGATCGTCGTCGACGAGGGCCACCGGAGCTTCGGCATCACCGGCGAGATCGCCAGCCGGATCGCCGAACGGGCGTTCTACCACCTTGACGGGCCGGTGCTGCGGGCCGGCGCGATGGACGTGCCGGTGCCGTTCTCGCCCGCGCTCGAGGATCTGACCGTGCCGACGCCCGAGGGTGTGGCCGCGATGACCCGCCGGCTGATGGCGGGGGAGGCGTTCGATGCCGCATGAGGTGATCATGCCGGCGCTGGGCATGGCGCAGGACACCGGGCTGCTGGTGGCGTGGCTGAAGGCCCCGGGCGATGCGGTGGCCGTCGGCGAGGCGTTGTTCGAGGTCGAGACCGACAAGGCGACGATGGAGGTCGAGGCGCCGGCCGACGGTTATCTGGCCGAGGTTTCCGCGCAGGCGGGCGAGGCGGTGCCGGTGGGCAGCGTCATCGCCCGCATCGCCGACAGCCCCGAAGATGCCGCGGCGCCCGCTGCGGCGGCGCAAGCGGCCGCCGAACCTGCGGCGCCTGCTGCCGCCGCGCCGGCGCAGCCCGCGGGCCACGAGGTGATCATGCCCGCGCTGGGGATGGCGCAGGACGCAGGCTTGCTTGTGGCGTGGCTCAAGGCGGCGGGCGACGCGGTGGCCGAGGACGACGCCTTGTTCGAGGTCGAGACTGACAAGAGCACGGCCGAGGTGCCGGCCGGGCGCAGCGGCTATATCGCCGCGCTGCTGGCCGCCGCCGGCGACAACGTGCCGGTGGGCCGGACCATCGCGGTGATCTCGGATACGCGGCCCGAGGCCCCGTCGGCCGCGCCAACCCGCACGCCGGCGGCCGGCAAGGCCGCGTCCGAAGGGGCAGCCGGGAACCCCGCTGCGAAAGCGGCGGCGGCGGCGGGCGCGGCGGGAACC
>Ga0209347_1000622_pt1 | contig 81504 bp, 74 predicted proteins | sample AutmiccommuBRH23_FD_187382 | JGI IMG/M metagenome (GOLD analysis project Ga0209347, IMG submission 187382) | Deep subsurface microbial communities from Mt. Terri, Switzerland - Autotrophic microbial communities BRH/23 (SPAdes) (version 2) | ecosystem: Environmental > Aquatic > Deep subsurface >...
AGGATAGGGTTTCGCCGAAGCCGCAATCCCCAAAGAATACTTACCGGCGTAGGATGAGTATTGCCGAGCCACACACCCAAAATGATACTTCGTGGCGAAGGAACGAGCTTATCGCCACACTGCAACTCATTACGCATACTCCTGCAGTGTGGGTTGGCGCTTTTGGCACGATAGTCTCCAGTGGAGATTATCGCCGTAGGCGGGTTCTTTAAAAGAATACTTACCGCCGAAGGATGAACCCCGCACCCAATATTAGGAGCTTGAATGGTTAGTTTGCTCTGCGTCGTAGGCACCGAGCGCTGTGTCGTACAAGTCCCCTAAATTTAGCTAAAATGATTCTTGACAAAGCGAAACTTGAGTGGTAATGTGAAGACATCAGCTGTTAGCACTCATTAAGAGAGAGTGCTAACAACATAAGATTTTAGTCGTCGTTCGTATATGAGATACTTAACGCGGAGAGAGGCAGTCCAAGGAAAGGCGGGGATGCATATATGCAAATGGATGAACGCAAACGCAAGATACTAAGGGCGATTGTACTGGACTATATTGCTACCGCTGAACCGATTGGTTCACGAACGATTGCACGTAAGTTTGACCTTGGTGTATCACCTGCGACGATTCGTAATGAGATGGCTGATTTAGAGGATCTAGGGTTCATCGAACAACCGTATACTTCTTCGGGGCGAATTCCTTCGGATGCAGGGTATCGGTATTTCGTGGATTGTCTAATGGATCCTCAGGCGCTCAGTGAAGAGGATAAGGAAACTATTGAACGGGAAAGCACGAAACGAATCCATGAGATTCAAGAAATTATTTCCCATACGAGTAAGTTGTTGTCTGAACTTACAAACTTAACGAGTATTGTAGTTGGACCACATAAAGGGAAAAGTACATTTGGAAAGATGCATTTCCTGCCGTATCAACCGGGTCAAGTGATAATGGTGATCGTGAAAGAAAACGGTGTGGTGGAAAACCATATTATCGATGTTGGAGAAAATCTTACGGCTGAAGAGCTTCAACAAGTAGCTGGGGTTTTCAATCAGAAAATGCGGGGGTATTCCTTAGGCCAGGTTAAACGTAGCCTGTTGCATGAAATTTATAGTGAACTATCTCGGCAGAGGCTTCTGATTGATAATGCCTTGGATATGCTAAGGTCTATTTTGGACGATAACGACGGAGAGGAACGCATTTATCTCGGTGGAACTCTCAATATGTTAAATCAGCCTGAATTTAGGGATTTAGCTAAGGTTAAAACTTTATTCAGAGTGTTCGAGGAAAATGAATCCCTGAAAAAATTACTACACCCTTACCATGAAGGGTTAAACGTCACCATTGGTGGGGAAAATATGTTAAAGGAATTTCGAGATTGTAGCTTGATTTCTGCAACTTATAAAGTGAATGGGTTAACCATCGGGGCGGTGGGTGTCCTTGGACCGACTCGTATGGATTACGCTAAAGTGATCGCTATTGTTGACTGTATGACACGGAGTTTGACGGGAATTTTGACAGGGAGAAGAGGGATGTTGTGAACATGCACGCCGCACCACAGCGCCGTCGCTATCACGCTTGATTACAAAGCGAGCACGGCAAACCTCTGGGCTTTCTGCATGTGAACCAACGCCGCGCTGGCGCTTCGTAATATAAGCGTGATTGACGCGACTCTGCTGGATGGTTTGGCTTAGCAGGTTAACACCATCCGGGCTGGGAACGAGTAGACAAATTTTAGGCTGGAAACTAATTAGAGTTGAAGGTCTTTAAATTATAGATATTGTCAATTTAATAAGCACGAGAGGTGATTGTGGATGGCGCTAAGGAGAGATGAAGCTCTCGAAGATCAAGATTTGGGTAAGGACGAGGATAGTATAGAGGGCAAAGGGCTTGAATCTGAAAAATCCATCCCGGATGAAGGAAGCCTGGATGACGAGGATATGACCCCTCTAGAAAAAAATCTGTCGCTAGAAGCGGAGCTGGCTAAGGCTAAAGCCAAAGCCGAAGACCATTATGGTCAGTTGCAACGTCTACAGGCAGATTTTGATAACTATCGAAAACGAACTCAAAAAGAAAAAACAGAACTCATTAAATATGCGTCTGAGCGGCTTGTGGGAGAGTTGCTTCCTGTACTAGACAATTTTGATCGCGCGGTTAGTGCGGCCAAAGTAAATCCGGATTTTACATCCTTTTCGCAAGGGGTAGAGATGATTCTTCGCCAAATGCAAACTGCGCTCAGCAAGGAGGGGCTAAAGGCGATGGATGCTGTTGGCCAACCTTTTGACCCGAATCTTCATGAAGCAGTGCTCCGAGTGGCTTCAGAAGAGCATCCCGAAAATACTGTCGTAGAAGAACTGCAAAAAGGGTACTATCTTAAAGAAAAAGTTTTACGTCCTTGTATGGTTAAAGTTTCTAATTAGTTAATTTAAGGGGGAAATAATAATGGGAAAAATTATTGGTATTGACTTAGGCACAACAAACTCTTGTGTAGCGGTTATGGAAGGTGGGGAAGCTGTTGTTATCCCTAATGCGGAGGGAAACCGAACAACTCCTTCTGTCGTAGGTTTTTCAAAAACCGGCGAGCGTTTAGTCGGACAGGTGGCCAAGCGTCAATCTGTTTCTAATCCGGATAAAACTGTCAGTTCTATTAAACGTCACATGGGTACTGAATTTAAAGTTAGAATTGAAGATAAGACTTATAGTCCACAAGAAATTTCCGCGATGGTTCTCCAAAAACTTAAAACAGATGCAGAAGCTTATCTTGGCCAATCGGTCACCCAAGCGGTTATTACTGTGCCGGCTTATTTCACGGACGCTCAGCGTCAAGCAACTAAAGATGCCGGAGCAATTTCCGGACTTGAAGTACTCCGGATTATTAACGAGCCTACAGCTGCAGCGCTTGCTTATGGCCTCGACAAAAAAGATGATTCGACAGTTCTGGTGTTTGACCTAGGGGGTGGAACTTTTGATGTTTCGATCCTCGAACTAAGCCAGGGCATGGTTGAAGTCAAAGCTACGAGTGGTAACAACCATTTAGGCGGCGACGATTTCGATCAACGATTAATTGACTATATGGTGGCTGAGTACAAGAAGAGTAATGGCGCAGATCTCTCGAAAGACCGTGTTGCCCTGCAACGTTTAAAAGAAGCGGCGGAAAAAGCCAAGATTGAACTTTCTGGTGTTACGAATTCTAATGTCAATCTGCCGTTTATCACCATGACGGAACAAGGACCTCAACATTTAGATATGAATATTTCTCGTGCCAAATTTGAAGAAATTATCTCGGATCTCGTAGAATCGACGATTGGTCCCACACGTCAAGCGATGGAAGATGCCAAACTCTCCTGGGATAAAATTGATCAGATCATTTTAGTGGGTGGATCTACTCGTATCCCGTCCGTCGTAGAAGCTATTAAGAAATTAAGCGGAAAAGAACCACACAAAGGGGTTAACCCAGATGAAGTGGTTGCCATGGGTGCTGCTATTCAAGGCGGCGTTCTCAGTGGAGAAGTGAAAGATATGATCTTGTTGGATGTTACCCCGCTTTCCTTAGGGATAGAAACCCTTGGCGGAGTATTTACCCGGATCATAGACCGTAACTCTACGATCCCTACCACTAAATCGCAGATTTTCTCAACGGCCGCAGACAATCAAACCTCAACCGATATTCATGTTCTCCAAGGGGAACGCGAAATGGCGAGTTATAATAAGACGCTTGGGCGTTTCCAACTCACAGGAATACCACCTGCGCCACGCGGCATTCCACAAATCGAAGTTAAATTCGATATTGATGCCAATGGGATTGTCCACGTCTCAGCAAAAGATATGGCTACTGGGAATGAACAGAAAGTGACGATTACTTCCTCGACGGGTCTCTCTAAAGATGAGATCGAAAAAATGAAGCAAGACGCCGAAGTCCATGCTGAGGAAGATAAAAAGAACAGAGAGCTGATCGATGCTAAGAACCAAGCAGATTCTCTGGCTTACCAAACAGAGAAAACCTTGAAAGACTTCGAAGGTAAGGGCGATGCTACCGAAGTTGAAAGTATCAAAAAAGCTTTAGAAGACCTAAAAAATGCAACGGCCGCTCAAAACCTTGAGGAGATCAATGCGAAAACAGAGGCGTTGAACAAAGTGCTCCATCCTTATATTGAAAAAATGTATCAACAACAAGCGGCTCAAGAGCAGAATGCTGGAGCACAACCTGGAGCTGATGAACCTAAAAAAGACGACGACGTTGTGGATGCTGAGTTTACTGAAGTTAAGAAAGAATAGGGATGGTGTTAACTTGCACGTCGCACCACAGCGCCATCGCTATCACGCTTGATTACGAAGCGAGCGCGGCAAACCTCTGGGCTTTCTGAATGTGCGCCGCTCTTTGCTGAATCCACACTGCAGGAGTATGCGTAATGAGTTGCAGTGTGGCGATAAGCTCGTTCCTTCGCCACGAAGTATCATTTTGGGTGTGTGGCTCGGCAATACTCTCCACTGGAGAGTATCGTGCTTATCGTCTTGGCACCGCGGCATCAATCCATCCATGGACTAGTCAAACGCCGCGCTGGCGCTACGTAATATAAGCGTGATTGACGCGACTCTGCTGGATGGTTTGGCTTTACAAGTTAACACCATCCGGGCTTGGACCGACGGGGGCTAGGATGGACTGGAATAGGCGAGGGATGGCTAGAACAGGCTAGATCTGGCTAAGATAAGTATTAGGAATTAACTTTAGGGGTGCAAAGGTGTTATAGCCTTTGTGCCCGCATTTATTTGTGGATTGCAAAATAATTTATTCCCATTTATTTGGATTTTCCTTGTGCTTAAAGTCTAAGGGTCATATAATACTATAGGACTTAAAACAATAGAGTATTTACCTATAGAATGGATAAGCAAGCAGGAGTGTGGAGGGAAAACATGAAACGCGATAACTATGAGGTGCTTGGAGTCGAGCGGACTGCCGGTGAACAGGAAATTAAAAAAGCATATCGGAAGTTAGCCCGCCAATATCACCCCGATGTAAACCAGGGGGATAAGGGAGCAGAAGAAAAGTTTAAGGAAGTTACGGATGCTTATGATGTTTTGAGCGATCCGGAGAAACGAGCGCGTTATGACCAATTTGGTCATGCAGGTACAGATCCTAACCAAGGCGGTGGATTTGGGGATGCTGGGGGCTTCGGGGACATTTTTGATATGTTTTTTGGCGGTGGCGGTGGGCAACGGCGCGGTGGTCCTCAACGGGGTGCTGATTTGCGCTATGCTATGTCCTTGACTTTTGAAGAAGCAGTGTTTGGCGTTGAAAAGGAAATCCAGATTCCGCGGGACGAAACCTGCTCGGATTGCCAGGGGTCTGGGGCAGCTCCAGGAACACATCCGACAACGTGTTCCCAGTGTCACGGTAGTGGGCAAGTGAAAATGCTTCAACGCACGCCTTTCGGTCAAATCCAGACGGCTCGAACATGTCCAACGTGCCATGGGGAAGGGCGCACTATTAGTAGCCCTTGCTCAATATGTAATGGACAAGGGAAAGTGCGAAAGGTTAAAACGATCAAGATAAGCATTCCACAAGGTTCAGAGGATGGTCTAAACTTAAGACTCAGTGGAGATGGTGAGGCTGGAGCCAAAGGGGGGCCTTCGGGAGATCTTTATATCGTTTTACAGGTTAAACGGCACAAGTTCTTTGAACGTGAAGGAAATGATATTTATTGTGAGATTCCGATTACCTTTATTCAGGCTGCTCTGGGCGCGGAAATCGATGTTCCGACTTTAGATGGGGTGGTAAAGATGAAAATCCCCGAAGGGACACAAACGGCCACGGTTTTTCGGCTTAAAGGGCACGGCGTACCCCATCGCCGAGGGAGCGGTCGAGGAGACCAGCATGTGCGTGCTGTTTTGACAACGCCGACTAAGCTGAACGAAAAACAAAAGAAACTTCTGCGTGAATTCGCTGAAGTGACACCTGAACATCAACAAATGGGCAAAAAATCAGTGTTTGAAAAGTTCAAAGAAACCCTACGCGATGCAATGGGCGGGTAAAAAGGAGTATAAGCTAATGAATTGGCGTGAAGTGGCGGTAACAGTTTCATCTGAAGGAGAAGAAGCTGTTGCCGATCTTTTTTATCAATTAGGGTGTCCTGGGGTTAGTATGGAAAATCCAGAACTTCTACGCAGTTATGTTGAATCTGGAAAGTGGGATTACCATGATTTTGGAGAGGTAGAACTTACAGGAACTTCCGTGGTTAAGGGCTATTTTTCGGAGGATGACGAGCTGACAGGCAAACTTAAAAAGCTTGAGCTTGGAATTCTTGAACTGCTTCAGCGCTTTCCGCATTGGGTTGTACAGGTCAAAGGGATCTCGTTAATGGAAGAAGATTGGGAAACTGCGTGGAAGGCTTATTTTAAGCCAATCCGTATTGGCGAACATTTTTTAATTAAACCGACCTGGGAGCCGGTAGAACTCCTCGAGGGAGATATCGTCTTGGAACTTGATCCCGGCATGGCCTTCGGTACGGGGACCCATCCTACCACTACACTGTGTTTAAGAACCTTGGAAGGTGTTGTAAAACCCGGACAAAGAGTGTTTGACTTAGGGACAGGCTCTGGAATTTTAGCGATTGCTGCTGCAAAACTCGGAGCGAAGGTGGATGCGGTGGATCTCGATTCCGTGGCGGTCAGGGTGGCCCAGGAGAATGTCGATTTGAATCGTGTGAACGACCGAGTTCGAGTAGTGCGTGGGGATTTAGGGACAGTCCTCATGGGTCAGGCGGATATCGTGATTGCCAATATTATTGCGGATGTGATATTAATTCTGCTTGCAGATTTAAAACGCTTATTGCATCCAGACGGTGAATTCTTAGCGTCAGGTATCATTGAAAATCGAGCTGAAGATGTGGAAGAAGGATTGAAGGAAGCCGGATTCGAGATTGTGGAACGCATAGAAGATTCTGGGTGGATTTTATTTCGAGCGAGGTGGGCAAAGACATGAATCGGTTTAAAATCACGGAGCTTGGAAACGAGGTCTTTTGGTTGCGTGATTCAGAACGTGATCACCTTGTCCGAGTGCTTAGGCTAAAACCCGGGGATTTGGTGGTTGGTTTTGATAATACTGGTATGGAGTATACCAGTGTCATCCAAAAGATCGAGGACAATAGCGTAACCTGTCGGATTCTCAGTACGGACCATCCCGATGTGGAGGCGCATAGCTCTGTTTACCTTGTGGCTGGACTCTCAAAAGGAGAAAAAATGGAATGGGTGATTCAGAAGGGGACTGAGCTAGGAATGGAGGGGCTTATTCCCTTGCGAACCAAACGGTCTGTTATGCACATTGAGGGAAGTAAAGCGCAGGATAGAGTTGTTCGATGGCAGAAAATTGCCTCAGAAGCCGCGAAACAGTCCCATAGAGTTCAGGAACCTAAAATATATGCGGTTTGTGATTGGAGAGATTTGGCAGAGCAGTTGTCCCCTGACACCCAGTGGCTTATTCCCTATGAAGAAGAATTGACTCAACGGTTAGCCTCCGTGCTTGAAAGAATGGTCTCGGAACGCCCTATTGCCATACTGATTGGTCCTGAGGGTGGCTTTGACCAGACTGAGGTGGCTTTGGCGCAAGAAAAACTTGGGGCGAAGAGTGTGTCGTTAGGGCCGAGGATACTGCGGACGGAAACGGCCGCGCTGGCAACGCTGACGATGGTTTTGGCGCATTTCGGGGACTTAGGGTAGGGGACTTGTGTGACACAGCGCTCGGTGCTTACGACGCAGAGCAAACTAACCGTGTAAGCTCTTGTCTCTGTGGAGCGGGGTTCCCACCAAATTCGCCATCCTTGGCTCAGTTGGCGGCTTCGCACGTCCTGTGCTCAGCCCCGTATTTGGGGTCGCTTACACGGAAGTTTGCTAGTCTGCTTTCGTAAAGACGTCGCGCTCGTGTCACACTGCGTCCCGGGCTGGGGAATTGGGAAGCACGTGGGAAGCAAGGTGACAGTTCAGCTGCTTCAATCATCAGGTAGGGATGCAGGGGATGCCCCTTGAGTTGATTAGGGGGATGGGGAGACTGTCTTGGGAGACGGCACATTTCATGTACACCGTCTTGTCTCGAGGGAGAAATGAATCAAGAAGGTAGACACGGGGACGGTTCTCATGTCTATGGGAAGCAAGGGGACGGTTCCGCTGCTTCAATCATCAGGTAGGGATGCAGGGGATGCCCCTGAGTTGATTAGGGGGATGGCGAGACTGTCTTGGGAGACGGCACATTTCATGTACACCGTCTTGTCTCGAGGGAGGAACGAGTCAAGAAGGGAGACAAGGGGACGGTTCTCATGTCTATGGGAAGCAAGGGGACGGTTCCGCTGCTTCAATCATCAGGTAGGGATGCAAAGGATGCCCCTTGAGTTGATTAGGGGGATGGGGAGACTGTCTTGGGAGGCGGCACATTTCATGTACACCGTCTTGTCTCGGGGGAGGAACGAATCAAGAATACAAGCCGGGGGGCAGTTCTCGACTTGGATTCGGTATTAAATCATTTATGTTGGATTGCTAAAGATAATAGATTAGAAATGCTTTCCCGAATATACTATGTATATTCGGGAGGTGGTTTCTGATGGTTACGATAATTACGAAATGAGGAAATGGTTTAGGTCTTCATATTCCCCAATACGTGGCAAAGGAAATTGGTATTAAAAACGGAACTCCAGTCGATATTAAGATTGTTGACGGATCTATTGTAGTTAAACCCAGAACTAATTCTTTAAAAGAACTTTTAGATCAGGTAACTCCGGAAAATCTGCATAGAGAGATTCACACCGGTGAACGGATCGGGAATGAAGAGTGGTAAATAATTATTTTCCAGACAGAGGGGATATTGTCTGGCTTCAATTCAATCCACAGGCAGGGCATGGGCAAGCTGGAAAACGACCTGCTTTAGTATTGTCTTCAAAAAATATAATCAAAATACAGGATTGGCTTTATTCTGTCCGATAACAAGTAAAGTTAAGAGTTATCCTTTCGAAGTATTATTGCCGGAAGGACTTCCAGTAGAGGGCGTTATTCTGGCAGATCAGATTAAAAGTCTTGATTGGATAAGTAAATCAGCACAATTTACATGTAAAATTCCAGTGGAAATAATGCGGGAAGTTATTTTGAAAATTGAAACGATATTTAAGGATTGACCCCTTAGTTGTTTAGAACAAAAGGTGGAGTATTTATGCCTTTAAAAATTGAACATGGCAAAACGCATCCGGCTATCGCTGATATTCGAACCACGAATCACGAACGACGAGCAACGAGCAATGAACCACTAACTACGAATGACGAACCACGAGTTTGTTTCGTCACACTTGGCTGCAAAGTGAACCAGACTGAAAGTGAAGCGGTGGCTCAACTTTTTAGGGAGGCAAAGTATCAGGTGGTCGGGGCCTCAGAAGAAGCGGATGTTGTTGTCGTTAATACTTGTACTGTAACAAATACAGGAGATAGTAAATCTCGCCAAGTTATTCGCCGAATGATTAAGGAACATCCAGAGAGCTTTGTCGTGGTTATGGGTTGTTATGCACAAACCGCTCCTGGAGAAGTCTCGGGTATTGAAGGCGTTGATCTCGTACTTGGAACGCAGGATCGAATGAAGATGTTAGACTGGATTGAGCAAGTTAAAACCGAGCGAAAACCTTATAATGCTGTGCACGAGATTCGGGAAGCGGAGGAGTTTGAAGAACTTCCCCAACTCAGTGAAGAGCATCGGACAAGAGCGCTTCTTAAGATTCAGGAAGGGTGTAATCAATTCTGCACTTATTGCATTATTCCTTTTGCACGTGGCCCGCTGCGGAGCCGTCTCCCCGAGAATGCTCTAGCGGAGGCTTGTCGGCTTGTTGAGGCGGGATATCCTGAAATCGTTTTGACCGGAATTCATACTGGGTATTATGGACAAGATTTTGGACAACAATTAGGGCAAGAATGGAACTTGGCTCGTTTAGTAAGAGAATTGGTTAAAATATCTGGACTTTGTCGCCTGCGTTTGAGTTCGATCGAGCCGATGGAATATACGCCAGCGCTAATCGAGAGCATAGTCTCGTCAGATAAAGTCTGTCCCCACGTACATATGCCCTTACAGAGTGGAAGCGACCGGATACTGACCCGAATGAATCGTCCATATACTTTGAATAAATACCGAGGCCTGCTTGAAAGACTTCGTCAGCTGATTCCAAATCTAGCCGTTACAACTGACATCATTGTTGGTTTTCCAGGAGAAACAGAAGAAGATCACGCCTCTACTTTAGAGTTTGTGAAGTCCTGCGGTTTTTCCGGAACTAACGTATTTCCTTATTCAAAACGAAAAGGGACTCCTGCAGCAGACTATCCTGATCAAGTTTCGAAGCAACTTAAGGATCAACGGGTCAAGGATTTGTTGTTGGTGGCTCGTTTTAGCCAGGAAGAGTTTATACGTCGTTTTATTGGAAAACCTGTTGAAGTGCTGATCGAATGGATTGATCAGCAAGAGTGCGCAATAGGGCATACTCCACACTATATTCAGGTACAAATACCTGCCAGCGAAGACGGAAAGCCTTGGGCTTCTCGGCAGTTGGTAACGGTTATTTTGGAAGAAGGGATGGTGGGACTTGTATGACACAGCGCTCGGTCATACGACGCAGAGCAAACTAACCGTGTAAGCTCTTGTCTCTGGGGAGCGGGGTTCCCGCCAAATTCGCCATCCTTGGCTCAGTTGGCGGCTTCGCACGTCCTGTGCTCAGCCCCGTATCTGGGGTCGCTTACACGGAAGTTTGCTATACTGCTTACGTAAAGACATCACGCTCGTGTCACACTGCGTCCCTAGCTTGGGTAGGGGAACGGAGGACGATAAGTACTACTTCGGAGATGATTGGGAGACGGCACATTACATGTGCACCGTCTTGTCTGGAGTAACACCGGAAGTTTGCTATACTGCTTACGTAAAGACATCACGCTCGTGTCACACTGCGTCCCTAGCTTGGGTAGGGGAACGGAGGACGATAAGTACTACTTCGGAGATGATTGGGAGACGGCACATTATATGTGCACCGTCTTGTGTCTGGAGTAACACGGAAGTTTGCTATACTGCTTACGTAAAGACATCACGCTCGTGTCACACTGCGTCCCTAGCTTGGGTAGGGGAACGGAGGACGATAAGTACTACTTCGGAGATGATTGGGAGACGGCACATTACATGTGCACCGTCTTGTGTCTGGAGTAACACGGAAGTTTGCTAGCACTGCTTACGTAAAGACGTCACGCTCGTGTCACACTGCGTCCCGGGCTTGGGTAGGGAACGTGGAACGGAGGACGATGAGTACTACTTTGGAGATAGATTGGGACGGCACATTACATGTGCACCGTCTTGTGTCTGGAGTAACATTGGAAGTTTACTAGTACTGCTTACGTAAAGACGTCACACTCGTGTTACAGTGAGTCCCGGGCTTCTGGTTTTCGGGGTGGAGAAATGATAATTAGAGGCTTTTGGTAGATGGGCTTTATGCCACCAGAGTTTACTTTCTGCTAGATAGAACAAATCTATGTTTCGCTTAATAAACTGAAGGAGGAATTGAAAAATGCAAGTTGAAGATTGTCTGTTTTGTAAGATTGCCCTTCGTGAAATTCCGAGTCAAATTGCCTATGAGGATGATGAGGTGATCGCTTTTAAAGATATTCAACCGTTGGCTCCTGTGCATTTGATCATAATTCCGAAAAACCATTTACGCAGTCTTAATGATGTTACGCCTGAATACGAAACGTTAATTGGTCATCTTTTTGGCGTAATACGGTATCTGGCTAAGGAATTCGGTGTGGCCGAATCGGGTTATAGAGTGGTCACGAATACTGGGGCAGACGGGGGGCAAGTCGTCGGACACCTCCATTTTCATTTGCTTGGGGGGCAGGCGCTGGATGCAAAGATTGGATGATTTTCATGCGAACAAGTAATCTCGAGAGTTAAAGTGAACTTGACGCAATCTACTTCATCCATTATAATAGTAAAGGTATATTTGTGATGATCCAGTGGAGGGAGGGATAAGACAATGAGTGAGGTCAAAGTTGGTAAAAACGAATCCCTGGATGCGGCACTCCGCCGGTTCAAGCGTACTTGTCAAAAGGCAGGGGTTAGTGCAGAAGCTCGTAAACACGAGGCATATGAGAAACCAAGCGTGAAGAAAAAGAAAAAGTCTGAAGCTGCACGTAAACGCAAGTTCAAGTAAGGAGTGTCTCGAATTGACCCTGAAAGATCGCCTCGTTGAGGATATGAAGGTTGCCATGAAGGCCAAAGAGGAGGGGAAGGTTAGACTTTCCGTCATCCGAATGGTTAGGGCTGCCATAAAAAATGCTGAGATTGACAAGAAAACTGAGTTTAATGATGCACAAGTCATTGAAGTATTAGCACGTGAAGTGAAACTACGTCGGGATTCGCTTGAAGTATATGAAAATGCGGGTCGCCCCGAAACGGTTAAGGCTTTGGAGGAGGAATTGGTTGTTCTAATGGATTACCTTCCTCAACAGCTTTCCGAAGGGGAAATTCGCCAGCTTGTCCAGGAGACTATTGCTATTGTAGGGGCTCAGGGTCTTAAAGACCTTGGGAAAGTCATGGGTGCATTAACACCTAAGACGAAAGGCCGTGCAGATGGCAAACTTGTTAATCAGATTGTGCGGGAAATTATCAGTGCATAACAAATGAACGTTAAGAAAAGATCCAGTTGCTCAAATGCAACTGGGTCTTTTCTTTAATTTTAAACAATTAGATAAAGGCTTGGACTATTCTTGCACTTCGCTTCATAACTATCATACAGAAGGGAGGGGCTTTGATGTTCAAAAAATTTCAAACTAGTGTCGGAGATATTTTGGATTTTCCACCAGAAGTGGTGGGAGAGGGTCCAAAAATTACGATAACCGGACGGCAACAAGTTATGGTGGAGAATTATATAAGCGTTATTAATTTTTCTGAGGAAGAAATACGGATAAAAACTGCGGAAGGAGATGTCTGTTTTGGAGGCAAGGGATTGGTACTGAAGGTTATCTTATCGACAGAACTCCGTATTGAAGGGGAACTTTCTTCCGTATCTTTCGGGGGAGGGGAGACAAAATAATGTTTGAACGATTGCGGGCTTTTTTGCAGGGACGGATCTTCTTCCTCGCGAGAGGAGAACAGTTAGCAAGCTTTCTAAATCAAGTCATAAAAGAAGGTGTAATTTTTTATCATACTCAGAAATCTGAACGAGGAATGCGGGCGCAGATTAAGCTGGCGGATTTTCGACGCCTGCGGCGGGCAGCACACCATACTCATACACGGATCCACATTATGGCTAAATATGGTTGGCCTTTTATTGCTGCACGTTGGTGGCGTAGAAAAGGTCTATTGACCGGAATTGCCATGATTGCCTTGGTGTTAACTGTTTTGTCCCAACTTGTGTTGTCTATTTCCGTAATTGGTAATCGCAATGTTTTGGCCGCGGATGTTTTGGAACGGGCCGAGAAACTTGGACTTAAAACTTGGACTTATTCAAAGGACTTGGATTTAAACCAGATTGCCAAAGCACTGCAGGAACAATTACCGGATGCTGCCTGGATTGGTGTGGAACGGAATGGGACAGAGGTGTTAATTAAAATTTCAGAGAAAACACGTCCTTCAATACCTAAAGAAGCGGGTAATCTCGTCGCTAGTCATGCCGGAATTGTCAAGGAAATTATGGTGATTCAGGGAATTCCTCAGGTTCATGAAGGCGAGACTGTCCGAGCTGGTCAAGTGCTGATTACACAAGCAGTAAACTTGAGTCCTCCGAGTAAGCCTGCTCCAAATTCCACGGTTAATAATGCTGGCAGTTCTAAACCGACTCCCCCAGCCTCTATGGCCATAGGGTTTGTCCGTGCACGAGTGTGGTATAGTTCTGAAAAACAGATTCCTTTGGTGGAAGATAAAATCGAGGAAAGTGGAAGGGTTGCTATGGGGTGGGGTATAAAATTTGGTTCCCGCGTCATAATGGTAACAATGCAAGATTCGCCGTTTGAGCAAGACAATAAAGAAGTCATAAGTCATTCCCTGAAACCCTGGAGGAATTGGCGTCTCCCTGTCGAAGTTATAAGAGTAAAGTACAAAGAACTTCATAATGTGCACTTAGAACGTTCTATTGCCGAAGCACGTCAACTGGCAGAAGAAACCGCTCGGACTGAAGTTCAGGAAAAACTGACGCCGGGAGTTTTGGTTGTGGTAGAAAACGTGAAGGTACTTCCAAATAATTCAGGTGCCGAACGGGTTAGGGTAGAGGTGGAAACCTACGAGGATTTGGCAGTATACGCTAATCCTTAATAAATAACTTTAAGGCTTTTGAAGCGTTTCAATAGAGACACGGCACTCGTAAGTAAGGATGATGGTATTGAAGATTATTTGGGTCAGAAAGGTCTGGGAGGTGTTATCCAACCGTATGGATATATTTAGACATCACACCACTTGGCTACGAGCCATTGTTGGGGTGATGTATTTTCTCTTGTTTACGGTGCTATTATCCTCAAGCTTGTTTGTTGCCAAACTCCATTTGGTAGTTGGAGAACCAAGTCCTCAGCTTATTACGGCGCCATGGGACAAGGATATCGTGGATACGAAAAAGTATTCTCAAGACCAAGAGGCCGCTGCGAATGCCATTCAAGCGGTGTACAAGCCGGACGACGAATATTTAGGTAATCTGACCCAAGATCTGGGAAAAGCATTTGCAGCCGTACGGGAAGCCGCCGCTACCTCAGAGGACGAGAATGTACGTGTCACTAAACTGCAGCAAATCGAACCGTTTACAGTTTTAGCGAAAGGGATATTAGTTTCATTGATGAAGACCTCTCCAAACGCTTTGACTGCTGCTGAACAAATCGGCGGTAATATTATCTTAAAAAGAGCGCGAAATGTAGACACTGGGGCACGAACTGACTCGGATCTGGCGCCACTACGTGAGGTAACTAAATCGGATATTAATAAGTCCGAGCTACAGGATGATGTTAAAGTGTTCTTCGAGGCTTTTGTGGATCAAGAAGTGACTCGTCCGACCTTGACAGTGAATGAAGAAACCACGGAGAAATTACGTGCAGCGGCCCGAGAGGGTATGAAAAGAGATGTACTTCATTACAAGGCCAATCAAAAGATTGTTGGTGCTGGTGAGATTGTTGACGAAAAAGTCTACCAAGTGTTGGCTACCTATGGTCTTATCAATAGCGGTAACACCTGGAAGTCGGCTTCTGGAATTGCGCTGATGGTCATCATTGGTATAGGTGCGATCTGGATTTATCTGCTTCAATATAAACGGGATATATTGTCCATGTTCAACCGAGTTGTTCTGATTGGATTGACGATGTTCTTGGTTCTGGCTATCGGTCGTGGAGTTATTTCTTTAAATTTAGGAGGAACGGAATTCAACTCTTTGTCTGGCGTGCTCATTCCAGTGGCTTGGGCGACCATGTCGATTGCAATTTTAATCGGCGTGGATGTCGCTTTGTTAGTAGCAGTTGTCTTAGCAATTTTCGTAGCAATTTTGGTTGACCCTACTCTATCAACGTCGTTTGGCCTTCAAACAGGTATAGTGGCTCTTTTTGGAGGGTTTGTCGGGGTGTATAGTGTGTCCCATTTAAGCCAGCGTTCTGATTTAGCGCGTGCCGGGCTATTCGTGTCCGCGGTCAATGTATTGATGGTTAGCGCGCTTGCCTTGACCACAGGAATGCGTTTGTCGGTGTGGCTGGTTGGTCTGATTCTAGGAACTGTAAACGGTGTGGCATCTTCGTTTTTAACGGTGGGGGCTTTACACTGGTTTGAGTCAGGTTTTGGGATTACTTCCTCTGTTCGGCTTTTGGAATTATCCAACCCTAATCGACCGTTGTTGAAGCGCTTATTGATCGAAGCACCAGGGACTTACCACCATAGCATTTTAGTAGGCAATCTGGCTGAGGCCGCGGCAGAGGCAGTACAGGCAGATGCCACGTTGGTAAGAGTGGGCTCAATGTATCATGATATTGGAAAATTAAAACGCCCATATTTTTTTATTGAGAATCAATTTACCATAGATAACCCCCATGATAAAATTGCACCGACCCTAAGCTCACTGATTATTACCTCCCACGTTAAGGATGGGTTAGAGCTGGCGAAGGACAATAAACTGCCACAGCAGATTCAAGATATTATCTCTCAGCACCATGGCGACGGATTAGTTAGTTTCTTTTACCATAAGGCCCTTGAGGAAAGAGATGATGTTCCTGAGGAAGCCTTTCATTATGAAGGGCCAAAACCTCAGACCAAAGAGGCAGCTCTTGTGGCTTTAGCCGATAACGTAGAGGCGGCGGTACGGTCTATGAAACAACCTACGCCGGGACGCGTCGAAGGGCTGATTAGGAAAATTATTAAGGACAAGCTGAACGACGGACAACTGAATCAATGTGATTTAACTTTTCAAGACTTAGATCGGATTGCGATGGCTTTTGTGAGGGTCTTAAGTGGAATTTTCCACTCACGCGTCGAATATCCGGATATGCCAGCAGTACGGGAAAATGGAAACGGTGCAGCGCCGAAGAAGCTTGCGGAAGATGTCGGTGAACAGACCGGTAAGATGAGTGAGGAAGAAGTAAAAAATCCGGAAAACAACGAAACAACAGAGCCTAGAATTTTACAAGATAATCAAAAGCCTCCTACTAACGATAAGACCTAAGCAGAACTAAAACTATTGAAAGATAATAGTGATGAGGTAGTGAATGTAATAGTTTAACTGACTGCTTATCAACAAATCGATTTGTTTATACATTCAAGTTTGATGATTGAAGGGAGGTAAGGGTGGCCCATTCCTGTTTAAAGAGATGGGAGTTGCCCGAAACACTTGATCTTAGATATTGCCTGGGAAGAAGAGTCTATTTTACCTGAACAGCGTGAATCGCTAGTCGCAATGTTAAATCAGGCTATTGAAGAGGGGATTCGTATATCCAATCGATCGGATGAGGCGGAAGTTAGCCTGATGCTGGTTGATGATCAGCGCATCCATGCCTTAAATTTGGAGTATCGAGGGGTAGACCGCCCGACGGATGTTCTTTCCTTTGCTTTACAAGAGGAAATGGAGGAGGAACCAAATTCAGAGTTTGAAGACGAAATGCTAGGGGACATTGTAATTTCCGTTCCAAGGGCAAGGGCGCAAGCAGTGGAATACGGTCATTCCTTCGAACGGGAACTTGTTTACCTCGCTGTTCATGGGACGCTTCATTTGTTAGGGTATGATCATGAAGAAGAGGCGGATAAACAAGAGATGCGTCAAAAAGAAGAAGATGTGATGACACTACTTAAGTTAAAGAGAAATGACTGTTATTAAATATTTAACAATATATGGAAACCATACATACGGAGGGGCTCATGGAGAGATATCAGAAACCGGGGTTTTGGCGCAGTCTCAATCAGGCTTGGCGAGGAATGATATATACTTGGAGAACTCAGGGACACATGAGGTTTCATTTCGTTGCGGGAACTAGTGTCTTGTGTTTTGCTTGGTGGTGGGGGGTTTCAAATTTTGAATGGTTGATTCTCATTATTGCGATAGGAAGTGTTATTTGTGCAGAAGCCATGAATACCGCGATAGAAATTGTCGTAGATATGGTTCAACCAAACTTTCACCCTCTAGCGGGAATTGCTAAGGACGTGGCGGCAGGTGCAGTTTTAGTGAGCACGATCCAAGCTATTTCGATTGGAATGATTGTCTTTTTTCCACGTTTGGTTCGCTTGGCGAGCAAGATTTTTTAGGTGGACTTGTGTGACACGGCGCTCGGTGCATACGACGCAAAGCAAACTAGCCGTTCAAGCTCCTAATGTCGGGAGCGGGGTTCATCCTTCGGCGATAGTATTATTTTGAAGAACCCGCCTACGGCGATAATCTATCCTACGCCGGTATGTATTCCTTTAGGGATCACGGCTTCGGCGATACTCTCCACCGGAGACTATCGTACTGGAGACTATCGTGCCATAAGCGCCAATCCACACTGCAGGAGTATGCGTAATAAGTTGCAGTGTGGCGATAAGCTCGTTCCTTCGCCACGAAGTATCATTTTGGGTGTGTGGCTCGGCAATACTCATCCTACGCCGGTAAGTATTCTTTGGGGATTGCGGCTTCGGCGAAACCCTATCCTACAGCGCTTAGTATTCGTTTAGGGTCGTGCGCTTTCGGCGATACTCTCCACAGGAGACTATCGTACCGGAGGCTTTCGTCACTGGAGAGTATCGTGCTTATCGTCTTGGCGCTATGGCGGCAGTGCACGTCCGTGTGCGCTGCCCCGTATTGGAGTCGGTCGCTTGAACGGAGTTTGCTAGACTGCTTACGTAAAGACGTCGCGCTCGTGGCACACTGCGTCCCGGGCTGAGAACGGGAAAACGAGGGAACGTTAAGTTCTGTTATTTATAGATAGGAGTTTTTTGATTGAAGCAGGATCAATCCCAAACGATATGGGAATTAGGGACTGTACTTGAGAATGAGGAAGTACAAGAACTTGTAAAGTGGGCCCAAGAAGTATATCTACAGGCTTATGTACCGTATTCCCATTATCCCGTTGGAGCAGCCGTGCTTTTTTCCTCTGGAAAGATTTATTGCGGGTGTAATGTAGAGAATGCGAGTTACGGTTTAACTGTTTGCGCAGAGCGAAATGCTATTTTTCAAGCTGTAGCACAGGGAGAACGGGACTTGAAAGGAATTGCTATTGCCGTACCGACAGATGCGTTCCCGTCTCCTTGTGGCGCATGCCGTCAAGTGATCCGGGAGTTTGCTGTGGATTGTCCGGTGATTTTGATTAATGGCTCAGGTCAGACTCGGATGACAAGTTTGAAAAAGTTGTTGCCGGACTCGTTTGGGCCAGAATTCGTGGGACTTGTGTGACACGGCGCTCAGTCATACGACGCAGAGCAAACTAACCGTTTCTAAAGATGAAACGGGGTACATCCTTCGGCGGTAGTATTCTTTTAAAGAACCCGCCTACGGCGATAATCTCCACTGGAGACTATCGTGCCAAATGCGCCGTCCTTGGCGCAATGGCGGCAGTGCACGTCCGTGTGCACTGTCCCGTATTTGGGGTCGCTTACACGGAAGTTTGCTAGTCTGCTTACGTAAAGACGTCGCGCCTTGTCACACTGCGTCCCGGGCCAGGAACGGAGAAACGGACAGGGGGGGAGCCACGGGACTGTTCTTGTGTCTTATTTCTGGAGGTATTGGGAGACGGCAATTTCATGTGCACCGTCTGGTGGAAGCAGGGGGACGGTTCCTTTGCTTCCTTTTCAAGGAGGTTGGGGATGGCATATTTCATGTGCATGTCTTGGAGACGCGCGGTGTTGCTAGAATGACTTTTAAATTCACTCTGTTTTCGTAGAGATATCAAGTTCCATTACACATAGTTCTGCGTTAAAATGCGTGCTGTATAGACGCTTTAGCTTAGGGTTATGGTAATATAGATTAAAGAATTAATTAGTATTAAGATAGGGAAGTGACTTCACCGTTGGTTTCAACAACATCGAAAGAATTCCGCTCTGGTTTTGTATCCGTAATCGGCAGGCCTAATGCAGGAAAATCGACTTTGCTTAATCATTTACTTGGACAAAAAGTACTGATCATGTCAGACAAACCTCAGACCACCCGAAATCGCATTCAGTGTATTCTGACGGAGGAACGGGGACAAATCGTCTTTTTGGATACTCCGGGAATTCACAAACCCAAACATAAGTTGGGGGAATATATGGTCGGGAAGGCCAAGGAATCCATGCGTGATGTGGACGTTATCCTTTATATTGTGGACCTTTCAGCCGATTATGGACCTGGTGAAGAGTATATTATCGAGATGCTCAAGCAAACGAAGTCTCCGTGTGTACTAGTCTTGAATAAGGTTGATTTACTAGGTTCGAAAGAAATGTTGATGCGCAAAATTCAGCATTTTTCTGCGCTTGTCGATTTTAAAGCGATTGTTCCTATTTCGGCAAAGACTGGGGAAAACACGGATGAATTATTGAATGTGATATTTGCCCAACTCTCTCAAGGACCCATGTATTATCCTGAAGATGAAGTGACGGATCAGCCGGAACGGTTCATCATGGCTGAACTGGTGCGTGAAAAAGTGCTTCAGCTGACTCACGATGAAATTCCTCATTCGATTGCCGTGGTGATCGAAGAGGTAGAAGAAAAGAAGACCCTTGTTAAAGTGAGAGCTTTGATTGTGGTTGAGCGTGAATCTCAAAAAGGGATTGTGATTGGGGCTGGTGGTAGACAGCTTAAAGAGATTAGTAGCTTGGCTCGTTTGGACATTGAAGCTTTGTTAGGGAGCAAGGTGTTTTTGGAAGTTTGGGTTAAAGTTAAAAAAGATTGGCGTAATCGTATGGATAGTTTACGTAATTACGGTTATGGAAAGGAACAGGAGTAAGATGAATCTTGCAGGAATGACTGATCATACGTTATTAAAACCTCAAGCTACAGAAAAGGACATCGTGGCACTTTGTCATGAGGCTCAACAGCACAAGTTTGCGACAGTTTGTGTCAACCCGACGTATGTGCAAACGGCAGCAAAGCTATTGCACGGCACTGGAATCGGGGTTACGGCTGTAGTGGGTTTTCCGTTAGGTGCGACGTTTACGGAAGCTAAGGTACAAGAGGTCTTTATGGTTAAAGCGCATGGCGGTAAAGAAGTGGATATGGTTATTAATATTGGCTTGGCAAAATCCGGAAATTGGGAGGCCGTAGAGCAAGATATTGTTCGAGTAGTTGAAGTAGCCCATGAGTGTGGCCTACAAATAAAGGTTATTATCGAAACTTGTGTGCTTACGGAAGATGAGAAAAAGACGGTGGCTGAGATCGTCAAACACGCGGGAGCAGATTACATTAAGACCTCGACTGGCTTCGCCGAGGGCGGAGCTTCCATAGAGGACGTGCGTAATCTTAAAGCGTGGGTTGGGGAGGGTGTTAAGGTCAAAGCCTCGGGTGGAATCAGGACTAGGGAGTTTGCGCTTGAGCTTATCCAAGCAGGAGCGGAACGGCTGGGGACCAGTGCGATACTTGTGTGACACAGCGCTCGGTCATACGACGCAGAGCAAACTTACCGTTCAAGCTCCTGATTTGGGGAGCGGGGTTCCCACCATATGCGTCGTCCTGCAAGAAGGTTAATACGTGCGAAGACAGTGTCTTCGGGCGCAATGGTGGCAGTGCACATCCTTGTGCACTGCCCCGTATTTGGGGTCGGTCGCTTTCACGGAGTTTGCCATTCTGCTTACGTAAAGTCGTCGCGCTTGTGTGACACTGCGTCCCGGGCTAGGACCGTTTAGACTTGCTTTGTGTGAAGCGAGGGGACGGTTCCGTTGCTTCACTTCGTCGGGGAAGACGGTACATTTCTTGTGCACCGTCTGTCATCGGGTCACTTTCACGGAGTTTGCTGACGAAGCGACGTCGCATTTTTGTCGCACTGCGTCTTGGGCTTCTGGCGTTAGGGTTTGGATACTAGGGAACAGAACAGGGACGGTTCTCTTGCTTCCTTGTTCGCTGCCCCGTATTTGAGGTCGCTTGAACGGAAGCTTGCTAGGCTGCTTATGTAAAGACGTCGCGCTTGTGTCACCCTGCGTCCTGGGCTTCCGGTTTTCGGGTTTGGAAACGAGGGAAAGTGATTATAGTATGCGCAGAGGGTGTCTGAAGAAGTGTTCCGTGGTTCTGGGGTTTGGTCGGCATATTTATGTGCAAACGTCCGACGTCGAGGCTTAAGGCGTGAAGGTAGGCTGAACTGTCTCTCTTCGTATTTCGTTGTCTTCCTAGCCCGGAGGGCTTGCGATTACACGCTCCGACGCTTTTGCGGTCGTCGTAGCCAAACTCGACGAAAGTGTTCTTTCATAAAGCGGCCGAGGACAGGACGTCCGAGGCTGGCAACCAGACAAGGTCCCCTCTCGCCATCCTGCAAGAAGGATAATACGTGCGAAAACAGTGTTTTCGTGTGGGCTCCGGTGACACTAGACCTAATCCACACTGCAGGAGTATGCGTAATGAGTTGCAGTGTGGCGATAAGCTCGTTCCTTCGCCACGAAGTCATTTTGGGTGTGTGGCTCGGCAATACTCATCCTCAGTGCTATAGTATTCGTATAGGGCCGTGCACTTTCGGCGAAACCCTCCACCGGAGACTTTCGTCACTGGAGAGTATCGTGCTTATCGTCATGGTCGTCGGATGTCATGATTGATTTGCCAGGAACCCCTTACTTGCATTCAACACTTGAGCCCTAGTTTGGCACGACGAACGCATGGCTGAGGACGTGTCTCGCGACACTCAATGTATACTGAGATAATAGATCACAAAGAATAGTGAGAGAGAAAGGGTGAGGGCGTGGCCGTTTATCATGCGGACGCGTTAGTGATCCGTAGTCGGGAATTTGGAGAGTCGGATCGGGTGCTCACTCTATTTTCTCGGGAGATGGGGAAGCTTCAAGCTGTGGCGAAAGGGGTGCGTAAACCCAAAAGTCGGCAAAGGGCTGGGGCTCAGTTATTTACGTATGCGGATTTTCTGATTCATAAGGGGAAAACTATGGATACGGTCAGTCAGTGTAGTCCTCGCGAAAGTTTCCCGCACCTTTGGTATGATCTTGATCGTTCGTTTGCGGCAACGGGTATCGCGGAACTCTTAGACGTTTCGACGATTCCGGCCCAGCCTAATCAGGAACTATTTGGACTGACGTTGACTTGTTTATTTCTTATCGAACAGTTTGACCCCGCCCTTGTGCTCAGCTCTTATGCCTTACGATTGATGACGTTGCTGGGATATCGTCCGCGTTTGGGGGAATGTGCTGAATGTGGGGTTAGTATTAGTGGTGAACGATTGGTCTTTAGTTCGGAGGCAGGAGGTACGCTTTGTGGAGACTGTCGGGAGAGTTATTCCGGGCGATGGATTCGGGCTGGTAGTGTCGCGTTCATGCGTCAATTGATTAGGGCGGATATCACAAAAATTGATCGTTTGCGTTGGAATGCCTGGATGCAACAAGAAATTTTGGAAACTCTACGGCTTTTCGTAGAGCATAAATTTGAACGACCACTCAAATCTTGGCGGATGGGGAGTCTTGGAGCTGATGATTTGGGACGACAATAGAACCAAGCAGGGCAAGGCTGGGAATTGTCTGTGCTACTGCGGTTACACCAATTACGGTCTCTGCTAATTTTCGATACCGGGTTAATACGATTCCTAATGGAACAGCAATAATAATCGCAAAAAAGAGGGCGACAAAGGTTAACTGAATATGTTGCCCGAAAGCTGTAACGATAGCTGGCCAACGATCTTGTACAACTGAAAGTATTTCCATAGCCCTTTCCTTTCTAGGAATCGATTGTTCCATTTCCGTATTTATCTGCCATGACATCGACTAAACTCGCCCTGGTAATAACACCTACCAGCTCCCCTTGAGCACCAAGCACAGGCAGATTAGATACATTGTTCTCACCATTACCTCTTCTACATCAGGCAAGATTCCGGCGGCATTGAGTCTGTCTTCTCCTATAAAGGACCTGACAAAATCATTGGCCGGGTGGCGCAGGATGTGGTCAGGGGTGTCTAACTGAACGATCTTGCCGTTTTGCATAAAGCAAATACGATCTGCGATTTTTAGAGCTTCATCCATATTGTGAGTGACGAAGACGATGGTTTTCTTAATTTCCTGTTGAAGCCGAATCAGCTCGTCCTGTAGCTGTTCGAGGCTGATCGGATCTAAGGCACTAAACGGCTCATCCATTAAGATAATTGGCGGATGTCTAATAAATAGCCAAAGGGCCCCCCTTCAATCATGGCGAAAGGGGCGTTTAAATACTGATCCGGGACGTAATAGCGGAAAGGAAGGTAAAAAATGACTGAAGCATTATGGACTGAACTTGAAAAGTTGGATGTGTTGCGTGAACGTATGGGAATAGGATATGAAGAGGCTCGTAAGGCCTTAGACTTGGCTCAGGGTGATGTGGTGAAGGCTTTGGACAACCTTGAGAAGGCTCGAGAGGGAGAAGGACAGGGACAGGGTTTTGACTTTTTAGATCAAGGGCATGGAATATGGGACAGCGTAAAATCGACGATGGCAACATTTAGTCACAGCACGATTAGTCTTAAAAGACATGAAAAGACGATTGTAAGCCTTTCGGCTCCATTAAGTTTAGCACTGGCGTATACTATTTGGCGAAAGCCAAGCTTACGACTGTTAGCGCTTGTGGGTGCAGTAGGGGCAGCTGTGAACAATTTTGAGCTCGAAGTGGCTACCAACGATGAGACTTCATATGATGATGATGCTTTTAATTTTGCCGCGGATAAGGAATATTAAGGGAATTCTTCAAATTCTCTTTTATTCTTGAATAGAGGGTTTAGGTCACATTTCTAACTGTTAAAAAAGTAAGAAGAGTCCTTCGTCCATAAAATAAAGATGAAAGACTCTTCTTACTTATATCATTTTTGCAATGTTTACATCGCATGTATGGGTACGATTCTAAACGATAATCATCAAAAAATATCTCTGTCGGGATGTTTTACTTAATCCCAACTATTTCACCCCTTACTACAAGGTAGAGTGTCAGGTTATGCTTCAGCTAGTCGTTTACTTAAGCCAGTTGACATAATTACAATCAGCTTGATCATAATAAACTATCGAGTTACCACTCGCTACATCGTAAATATGAACAGCTTCCTTTTCTACAAAAACAACTTTCCCATTGCTATCCATGTAGGCTTTGCCCGTTCCGGCTGGATCACTAACTGTAAATAGCGTTTTGTACTTATCACCGACCAAATCATGCAAATAGTAATTACTGCCAACATGATAAAGTGCCGACTTGCCATCTGCTGGCAAAGTAGGAGAATCGGGATCAGCAAACCAACCATGTTTCGGGGTGGTTAACGTCTGCTTCTGTCTTCCGGACTGATCAATTATTTTTATCTCTGAAGGAGTGGCAACAATAATACTACCATCTTTTCCCCAGTCTGCTGACATAGCTCCTTCAATGACCAGATTTGGATCTCCCCCAGTACGATTGACGATCATTAACCGATTCCCGCCAGAAAAAATACCCTTATATTTGGTAAGGAAAAGTATCTTTTCGTTATCTTCAGACCAACCCATGGGATAGACAACATAGTCACTATCACTTTCTGAATAAAGGACTTTACTATTATTTGCTTGCAAATCCATCACAATCAGGTCAGTTTTTCCCTGGGAGTAAACTAACCACTTGCCATCCGGGCTGATTAAAGGATGACTGATTCCTTTTGTATCTGAGTAAGTTTCCTTATTATTTACAATAAGTCGCTCCCCATTTTCCACCCAATATGGGGTAGAATCCCCAGCCACCGGAACAGAAGGTTCATTAACATTCTCGCCGTTTAAGATTTTTTCGATAAGACTAATGATACCATCGGAGATTACTCCTGTTCCACCTAAAATTGTAATTTTTGGCTTTGAGGTCAAGGATTTAAGATAGTTTATGGTTGCGTTATTTAATGTTTTGCTCTTCGAATCTATAAGTATAATGGGCGAACCAGTCTGGGCAGCTACTATACTACCTGCCAAAGCATCTGGGAAATTTGTGCCCGATGCCAAGAAGACATTGCTAGGATTTGAAGAGAAATTCGACGATATGATGTTTCCGGTGTCATAACAGTCTTTTCCTGCCAGACGTATTATCTCAACATTATCAACAAGTGACTTGATATCTAATTCCACTTCCTTGGAAATAACACCTACTCCACCTGTAATGTAAACCTTGGTGGGCTGGTTTTTAATGATGTAGTGTGCAACATCACTCGGCAAAATGTCCTTGCCAGTCAACATAATGGGCCAGCCTTTATTAGAAGCAAAGCTTGAAATACTTAAAGCATCCGGGAAATTTCCGCCGGAAGCGATAACAAGTGGAGTGCCTGGTGACGATTCTTCTTCTTCCGCAATCAAAGAAGAAGTTTCATACTGATCTTGACCCCCGATTTGCCAAACCTTATACCCCTTTTTTTGAAAAGCCAATTTAAACTCCGGGCCAATAATTCCTGTTCCACCCAAAATATAGACCGAACCATCGGAAGCCAGATGACTGGTGATATAATCAGAAGCCTCCAAGGACGTGGAAAGAGTGGAATCAACCATTAGAATCGGAGCTTTTAATTTATATGCTAGCACACTACCTGCTAAAGCATCCGGAAAAGTTTTGCCGGACACCAGGACAACGTTTTGCACTGTTCCTGAGTAAATTGATTCTGCAATAATCTTTGCTGTCTCATAGCGACTTTGTCCAGCCAGTCTCGACTTTTGTATGAGAATGGGTTGAGTTGAATTGACGGGTGTAGGCTGTTGTGGAGTACTCGGTGTAGGTTGAGCAGGTTGCGTGGGTTCTATAGGTTGCTTGGGTTCTGTAGGTTGTATTGGTTGCGTTGGTGTGCTTGGTTCGGGTTGTGATTGCAGCACCGGCTTAAACTTTTCATACGGTCCAACCATCTCAAAGGCTGTTTGGCCTGAATTGGTTAATACATACGTCTTTTGCCGCGCGATATGCAAACGGCCAGTTTTGTTTTGCTCGCTGGTTGATACTGTCCCATCAGAATAATACTCAACATAATCGTAGGTTCCGCCCACCGATACCGAGAATGAATCACCAGCTACAGCCAACAAATTGGAGAATTCAATCGTTTGCCCGGGTTGCAATGTTATCCTTGAAAAGGCAGGGTCAATAGATTCAAGCGGATTAAATTTTCCCGTTGGAGCGGATAATTCATAGGCTTTAGCACTGACATTTGTCAGCACCACCCGATCTTGACGATTTAGATTCAGTTTACCTGTTTGGTTACTACCGCTGTCTTTGACGATCCCGTCATTATAATACGTGACAAAATCGTATGTTCCACCCACCGTTACGGTATAACGATCCCCTGTTAGCGTTGATTCATTGGAAAAAGTCACACTCGCAGCCGGCTGAAGGGTATATGTCGCAAAAGCCGAACTTGCCAGTACTGGATACCCCGAACCCGTAAGTGCAAAAAACATCAGTGTAATAATAGAAATTAACTTCAATATGATACTCCTTTTACTGCTATAGCCATTTTTCATACTGCGCTCCTCCTTCTGAACCTTAAATATGTATTTATCCCTATACCCTATACCCTATACCCTATACCCTATACAGTACCGTTCAGGCCTTACAAAAACCTTACAGATATTTTGAAATGATTATGAAAAAGATTAATACGCCAAAGGATTTTAGTTTTAATAGTCGAATTTATAACCCTATTGAGGGGGAACAAACATGAGAGAATTGAGTAGGCGCTTTATGGAGCAGTTCTTCTTGCTATATTTGGGGGTAATAATGTTTGGCGTGGCTATCATTACGCTGAATAATGTTTTTATCGGCGGGTTTACTTTTCAAGAGCTTCTACAATATAACTTGGGAGCGTTATTTGTGCAGGTCATCAGTGGGGTCTCCATATTTCAAGTCTTTACGTTCCTCCGTATGCGCATCGTTCGCCGTTATTTTGGACAAGTACAGGACCGAACAGTTGTAAGCCCAGTCTGGCAGCGCCTTATTCGCTTCCCCTCCGAAATTTTTTGGGTGATGCTGATTTTCGGGTTCATCGCGTCTTCGTTTTATCACATCCTAGATTCGGTCCTGATGGGAGCATCACTGCGCTCTAATCTCTGGGAGTTAGCAGAGGCAGTTTTGTTTGAGCAGACGCTTTCTCTTATCATGGCAATCCTGTTCTATACCTTGATACGTCGGTTGTTGAGGCCCTATATTTTGGCTTTATCTAGCGAAAAGATGTGGGAATTCCCCCGTGCCACTTTTTTAACGCCCCTGACTATTTCCTTTACCAGTTTAATGCTAATCACCATCCTTAGTCCTTCGTTGTATGTGCTTAGAATGATTTCCTCAGGAATACCCGTCAACCCTTGGGTCATGTTTTCTGTCGCCGGGTTAGCTTTAGCTTTCGGGCTTATTCTCTTTCTGTTGCTTGCTTGGCAATTTCAGGATGAGCTTCAATTACTCATTCACGGGATGCTCTCTTTGTTAGAAGGCGATGGGGTGTGGCTAAACCGCAGGATGCCCATCATATCGCAAGATGAAGTGGGGCAACTAGGAGTAGCCTTTAATCAATTACAAGAGCATATCTCTCAAGACTACCTAGGAGTCCAAATGGAAATGCAGCTGGCGTACCAGGTGCAGCAAAAATTGTTGCCTCCTTCATCCGACCGAATCGGGGAGTACCGGATTGCGGCGATATGCCAACCTACCAAGGAAGTGGGCGGTGATCTGTATGATATAGTCCGCTTAAATGAGGAGCATTTTGCCGTAATCGTCGGCGATGTATCAGGCCATGGAATGCCAGCTGCTTTGGTGATGTCAGCCGTGTTAGTTCTTTTCCGGACGGAAGTGCGTCAGGGTGGCTCAGCCAGCGAAGTACTCAGACGTTTAAACCACGATGTGGTGGAAACCCTGCAAGGGGATATGTTTGTCACCATGGGGATCGGCATTTTTGACCAACGCAAAAGCACGCTCGAATACGCTAGTGCAGGGCATGTAGCACCCTACTTACTGCGCGGTGGACAGGTGACGCCAATCCCCTGCTCTTCTCTCCCGTTGGGAGTCAGCGCGGATGAAGAGTTTCTTCAGGTGCTGATCCCGATCCATCCTGCTGACCGTTTCGTCTTCTACACAGACGGCGTGATCGAAGCCATGAACGAGAACGGTGAAATGCTTAGCTTTCCAGGATTTGAGCACTGTCTCTTCGACCTTAAGAGTACAGCTTCTGTGCAAGACCAAATTGATTCTCTCGTCAAAGAATTGCCCTGGAACCGAGGAAATCACGACGACGATAGAACGATCATCATGGTGGAACGTCAACAATCGAAGTTTCCCAAGAAAGCAAAAGGGACGTCGAATGAGCATTAATTTCTTGCCGCCACGAATTGCCAAAGCCTTAGATTTGGCATTATATAAGAAAGTTACAATCATCGAGGCTGGGGCGGGCTACGGGAAGACTACTCTCCTGACCCAGTGGATTGAGGAACGCAAAATTCCCTGCCATTGGTATGCCAATGGCCACTTTCCTGCTTTGCCTTGGGCGAGCGACGATCAATCAAACCAGAGCAGACAGGCGAATGAGTTCGGCTTAGAACCGTTCTTGCTGGTGTTCGACAACTGGCACACAACGGAAAGTAACAGGCATTTTCTAGGGCTGATTGATGATCTAGCCCAGACTACCCCTCCTCATGTCCACATAATCTTGTGTACCAGGATCACTCCTCATCTTCCGAGCTTAGCCCGGTTAGAGGCTCAAGATGCGATCTTAAGGATAGATGAGGGCGTCATAGCGTACAAACTCGAGGAAATTAGTTCGTTCATAGCCAGAGCGTCCGGCGTAATTCTATCCCTAGAGCAAATCGAATGGTTAGAGCACGAAACGGAAGGTTGGCCACTGGCACTTCACTTAGCTGGAAGTACTATTGCTAATGCACTACGTTGGGACAGTGAGGAAGTAACAAAAGTCTTGAGAGAGAAAGGCTTCCCCTATTTCCAGGCAGAAGTGTTTGAAGGTTTGCCCGCTGAAATGCAGGAATTTCTGCTTACCCTTGCTCTACCCTCTGAAACTTCTATTGAAATTCTCGGGCCCCTACTCGGACTTGACAAATACCTTAATAACCTAAAATGGGTAACGGAAAATCATTTATTTCTTTTTCATAAAGCTGATACCATGCGTTATCACCATCTGTTTCAAGCCTTTCTTCGATCAAAAATCGAGCAAAACATTCCATTTTACCAAGACCTAACCCTCCGCATCGGTAATCTCTACCTGGGCATGGGGCAACAAACAGAGGCAATTTCTTACTTGGTTCGAGCGACTGCCTATCCTAAAGCCGGGCGCGTCCTTGATGAGATTATACCTGCATTACCAAAGGAATACCGTTTGGAAACATTAGAGAGGTTATTGTCCCTTTTTCCTGAGGAAGCAGACAAACACCTGACCAAGGCGTTTTTAACCTTTGGTGAGGAATTAACTGAGGCCGGGCGTGGGAATGATGCGCTCTCTTGGTTGCGACGTGCTTCTCACGGATTTGGTCAACTCGGAGATGATCTAGGAATCACCCGATCTTTGTGCGCTATGGGTACAGTCTACGCTGCCATGGGCTTGATAGAGGAAGCCGAGGTCATATACAGTCAAGCCAAGCGGGAAATACCCAGCGACGAAAAGAGCAGAGCGATCGTCTTAGCCTATCTCATTCGCTACGAGCAACTGGTAACCTGCGCTCCAGAAAACAGCATCGTACCCAAGCTTCACCTACGATGCTTGGGTTCATTCGAACTGTCTCGTGGCAGGGAGCCTATAACATACAACAAATGGCGGCGAAAAGCCCTGCAGGTGCTGAAGTATCTGGCTGTACAACCAGTACACAAAGCTGCTAAAGAACAACTTTTGGATCTCTTCTGGCCGGACGAGTCCCCGGCAAAGGCCAGCAACTCCTACTATGTCACCCTGCACAGCCTGCGTCAGGGGTTGACAGCAGGGCTATCGGAAACGGTCAATTACCTTAAGGTGGAACGGGGAGTAGTCTACCTTGTCCCCGAGTTGTTAACTAAAGTGGATATAGAGGAATTTATATATAACGTCCATGAGGGACATCGATTATGGACTATCAGCCCCGCCCAAGCGGTTCAATGCTTCCAGTCAGCGACTGACTTGTACCATGGGGACCTTTTGGATGAAGATTTGTATGATGAGTGGCTTTTCCCGCTTCGGGACCAGCTTAAGAGGCAGTACCTAGAATCCCTCACTTACATGGCAGGGCATGTCGCCGCCAACGGCGAGTTGGAATACGCGCTTAAGCTTTTAAATCAAGTAATTCGCCGCGACGCCACCAACGAACACGTCACTAGAGAAGCGATGGGGCTGATGGGCCGTCTTGGCAGGAGATCGGAGGCCTTGCAGTGCTACCAACGACTTTGCCGCTTGTTACGTGAGGAACTAGACACGGAACCGGAACCGGAGACTCTGATGCTATATAATACCTTATTAACGATACCTATCCATCTGAAAAAGTAGACTTTATGTACAGCAGTTTGTTATTATTAAATATCAAACTAGATCGCAGGGATTTAATCGGAAAGGGCAAGTGAATGCGGCTAGTATTTTGTCAGGCAAAGAGGTGTAAAAATGAACGAATCCGTTGGTCAGGAAGACCAAATTGAAATACGAATCCCCAGCCGAACGGGGTATGAAAAAGTTGCTATGGCGGCGGCCGAGGTAATTGCAAAAGAGATGGGGATGCCTTTAGCACGACGAGAGGACCTCTCCACGGCGCTATCAGAGGCTACTCTAAACGCCATGGAACACGGCAACCAGATGAACAAACAGCAGCAAGTGGTTGTCACCTTTAATCTTTCTACGGACAAGCTATTAGTCGTAGTCAGTGACCAAGGCAAAGGTTTTCATCCTCCTGAAGGGGTGCCAAATTTAGAAGAAAAAATTGAAGGGAATTTCTCCACTTGGGGGTGGGGCTGGTTCCTAATGGAACAGTTGGTAGACCAAGTGGAAGTGGTACCGTCAGCGAGCGGGGGAACTAGCGTCAGGTTAGTGGTGATGTTAGAAGGAAAGGTGACACATACAAATGGCTAAAGGCTTGCAAATTATTTCGCGCGAAGAGGAATGGGTCAAGATAATTGAATTGTCAGGGGAGATTACCAAGTCTGACGAGGTGCCGCCGGATCAAATTCTCCCCCCAAGCCAAGAGATAAAAGCAGTGGTTCTTAATTTCTCAAAAGTTGAATACATCAACAGCGCCGGAATCGCGTTACTTATTCGTGTGGTCCGCCTAGCCAGAGAAAAGCCTATAGCGGTCCTCGCACACGGTCTGAATAGTCATTACGAGAAGATATTTAATATGGTCGGACTGACCAATTACTTATACATCTACCCAAACGAAGGCACAGCCTTGGCAGCGGCAGGTTTAATCCGCTGATCACTATTGAGAACAATTCATTTAATTTTATTCTGATAAGGAAAATTAAGGAAATTGTTTGACATGCCTTCTTCCTCCGCATATAATTAGGAGGAAGTTTATTGACACGTTCGCACATCCTACGCAGGTTGGTATTCCTTTAGGGAACACCGCTTCGGCGATACTCATCCTATCAGTGTAATTTTATTGAAGCTTACTTTGTACGAACGCGGAAAGACACTGATAAATAAATGCAATGATGGGAAAGAAGTCCGTGAATCCTCTCTTTTAGCGAGTTCGGGCGGGTGGAAGCCGAATGGGAGAAACGGGTGGGGAAGCTCTGAGCATATGTAACGAAGGGGACCCTAAGGGGTCAAACAGGGTGGAACCGCGGGAACAAGCTCTCGTCCCTGTAGCTTAAATGCTACGGAGGTGAGCGCTTTTTTATTTGTTATTTTGTCAAAATAATTTAATTAAAGATATTCTGTAAGGCACATATCCCATCATGCCCAAAAGACAATTGCGAAGAATAAAACTTAGGAGGTTTGCTGAAATGAAGTTCCAAGACATAGTCCTTACCCTTAACAAGTTTTGGGGAGAACAAGGGTGTATTATTGCCCAACCTTATGATGTGGAAAAAGGGGCCGGAACAATGAACCCTGCGACATTCCTGCGTGCCCTTGGACCGGAGCCATGGAAAGTAGCCTATGTTGAGCCCTCTCGCCGGCCTACCGATGGACGGTATGGAGAAAACCCCAATCGGTTACAGCATTATTTCCAATATCAAGTCATTCTTAAGCCTTCGCCGGACAATGTTCAGGAACTTTATTTGGAGAGCTTGGAGAGCTTGGGGATTAACCCCAAAGAGCATGATATCCGTTTTGTAGAAGATAACTGGGAGTCTCCAACTTTAGGTGCCTGGGGATTAGGCTGGGAAGTCTGGTTAGATGGCATGGAAGTGAGCCAGTTTACGTATTTTCAACAGTGCGGGGGTATTGACTGCAAACCAGTTTGTGCTGAGATTACCTATGGACTGGAACGTCTGACTACGTATATCCAAAATAAAGATAGTGTATATGATATCGAATGGGTCGGAGATGTCACATATGGCGATATCTATCTTCAAAACGAAATAGATTACTCACATTACAACTTTGAAGTAGCGGATATAGAGGCATTGCAGATCTGGTTTGAGATGTATGAGCGTGAGGCGAAGCGGGTCGTGGAAAAAGGTCTGGTGCTTCCTGCTTATGACTATGTGTTGAAGTGCTCGCATACGTTCAACCTTCTTGATGCCCGTGGGGCAATCAGTGTCACGGAACGAACAGGTTACATTGCAAGGGTGCGTGCGCTCGCTCGTTTGTGTGCTCAGGCTTATGTTGAGCAGCGGGAGAGACTGGGATTCCCCTTGTTAAAGAATAATTTAGGGAAAGGGGTTAAGTAAGATGGCGACCGATTTTTTGCTTGAAATAGGAACGGAAGAAATCCCAGCTAAATTCTCCCCAGGAGCAATGACCCAACTGGAGGAACAAGCGCGCAAACGATTTGCTGAATTGCGCTTATCATTTACGGAACTGAAAATCTACGCAACTCCTCGTCGTCTCGCACTTATTGTTACGGGTCTTGAGGAAAAGCAAGCGGATTTATCGATGGAAGTTAAGGGTCCTGCTGTGAAAGCTGCTTATGGTGCGAATGGGGTCCCAACAAAAGCGGCCCAGGGCTTCGCAAGAGGGCAGGGGGTGTCAGTAGAAGGCCTTTTTGTTCAAGAACTCAACGGAGTACCGTATGTGTTTGCTCGTAAAACAGAAACTGGGCTTGAGACTAAGACACTTCTGCCTCAGTTAGCGAGGGATTTGATTAATGCTCTGCATTTTCCCAAGCCCATGCGTTGGGGAGATCTCGATTTCCATTTCGCTCGACCTATACGTTGGATTGTCGCGCTTTATGGAACTGAGGTTGTGCCGTTTGAGTTCGTCGGGTTAGTGTCTGGACGCGCCTCCCGCGGGCACCGTACTCTGACTACAGAAGTTGTTTTGCTCGGGCAACCGTCTGACTATCGAGAAGCTTTACGTGGGGCTTTTGTCATTGTTGATCCCGATGAACGAAAGCTTGTGGTCCAAGCACAAATCAAAGTCCTTGCGGAAAGAGTCGGCGGCGAAGTGCCTGAAGATGATGAACTTCTGGGCGAAGTAATTCACCTAGTTGAATATCCGACCGCTTTATTGGGTGAAGTGGCCTCCATGTATATGAACTTGCCAGAGGCAGTGATCACAACTCCGATGCGAGAGCATCAACGGTATTTTCCAGTTCGGTCCGTAAACGGAAAACTTTTGCCCTATTTTATTACTGTGCGTAACGGAGATGCTTTTGCAATAGACACTGTGAAGGCCGGAAACGAAAAAGTTTTAAAAGCTCGTTTGGAAGACGCGTCCTTCTATTATAGGGAAGATCAAAAGGTTCCCTTGGCAGAGTTGGTGTCCAAGTTAGGGAAAATCGTATATCACGAAAAATTAGGTACGGTCGAACAAAGAGTAGAGCGTTTACGTGGTCTGTCTCGGTTCATGGCGGATAAGCTAGAATTCGGGGAAGCCCAACACGAAGTGATTGATCGAACTGCTCGCTTGGCAAAAGCTGATCTTGTTACTCTGATGGTCAGCGATTTTCCGGAATTGCAAGGGATCATGGGGTCGGAATACGCAGGTGCCAGCGGAGAGAAACCAGAGGTCTGTCAAGGGATTCTTGAACACTATCAACCTCGCTTTGCAGGAGATGCCTTACCAGTGTCTGATCCAGGGCGTGTGGTTAGTCTTGCGGATAAACTGGATGCTATCGTCGGGGCATTTAGTATTGGGATTCAGCCAACAGGGTCCCAGGACCCTTATGCTCTAAGACGCCAAGCACAAGGGATCGTTGCTATCCTCTTAGACTCCAATTGGAACCTTTCCTTAACCGAACTCTTGCAGGAGTCTTACCGAACTTTCAAGGTGCAGGGGACTTCCCCTTTGCCTATCGAAGACATATTGTCTCTTTTACAGGATTTCTTTCAACAAAGGCTACGTTTTGTACTTCAAGAACAAGGACTGCGCTATGATACTGTCGTGGCGGCACTCGCTCAGGGAAGTGATCGATTTACTCGAGCCGTGGGCAGAGCCCGGGTACTTTCAGAGAAACGGGAGGAAGAGCCCTTTATTCTCTATGCCCAAGCTTATACCCGTTGTTTAAATTTGACTAAAAAAGAGCCACCTCAAGCTTTAAATTCGTCCTTGTTGGTAGATGCTACGGAAATTGCTCTTGCTAACGGGATATCCTTACGGAGAAAGAGTTTTGATCAGATGATAGCGATAGGTGACTTCGCGGAGGGTTATAAGTTAGCTGGAGAGCTTGTTCCACTGATTGAAGAACTTTTCCTAGCAGTAATGATTATGGTAGAGGATACAGATTTGAGAGTAGCCAGGCTGGCTTTACTCAGTCAATGTGTAGAGATGCTAGGATGTTTGGGAGATTTAAGCGTTTTGGCATAAGCAAAGTTCGGAGTTCGAAGTTCGAGGTCGTTGCACGTACCTCGAACCACAACCCGGATACCGCTAACTCGGGTCTTTAGACCTTTTTAACAAATTCTAAAATTCCCACTTCTATAAGGCGAGATTCCACTTTTCCGCTTCGTTAGGGGGTAGGGTTCTACTCCACCACGAAGTGTTCTTTTTTGGGCAGGTTTAGATGGATGAGTTTACCAACAACGAATATTAAAAAAAATATGCTCACTATCTAGTAAGGGAATCATACATTATGATATAATCGAGCTTGTAAAATTTAATTAGTATGTCACATTAGGATGCGGAGAAACATTTTAAGAGGTGAAAAGGGTTGGAATGGACGGATCGTCAACAGCGAATTGTGGAGATCGTGAAAGCCTCGGGTTCCATCACAGGTGAAAAGATTGCGGCCAAGCTGGATTTGACGCGGGCCACTCTCCGCCCGGATTTAACCATTTTGACGATGTCTGGGGTCCTAGAGGCCAGGCCACGCGTCGGGTATTCTTATCGTGAGAATACAGGACCTTCCCCGATAATGGAACGCTTGCTTCAGCTCCGCGTTTGCTCGTATAAATCAATGCCGGTTACCGTACTAGAAAGTGCGAGTATTTATGAAGCGACGGTTGCGATGTTTACGCAAAACGTAGGGAGTCTGACAGTTGTCGGAGTAGATCGCCTTCTTTTAGGAATGATCTCACGCAAAGATATTATGAAAGCTTCTTTAGGGAAAAGCGACCTTCAACAGGTTCCCGTCGGTGTTATTATGACGCGCATGCCTAACATCTATATGACGACCCCGGATGAGCCGGTCTTTAGTGCGGCCAAAAAGCTAGTCCAACATCAGGTTGACAGTTTACCAGTGGTGGAAGGGTATGTGGACGAGAACGGGTATGAATGCTATGAGGTCGTGGGTCGGTTTACTAAGACGAATATCACAAAGCTCTTTGTGGAAATTGCGGAAGCCAGGCTATAACTCGATGCACGATGCACGAGATCAGAGTCGGAGAGCGGAAGCTAGAAGAGGGTAGTCGGAAGTGTATCCAAAGATGAGAGGCCTGAGATCGGTGTCGGAGAGCTGAATCTTGATGTGGGTAGCAAGAAACCGGAAACAGACGTCCAAGGGCAGAAGCAGGGAGTCTGAGACCGGAAGTCAAGTTGGACTTGGAATAAATTTGAGAGGTGAGTGAACGCGTGACGACCGAAAATACAGTGATTTATGTCATTTCAGATGCACTTGGAGAGACGGCTGAGTTTGTAAGCCGCGCGGCAGCGGCTCAATTTCTTGGTGTAAAGACTCGGATTCGTCGGGTTCCTTACGTGCGAGATGAATTACATCTGGAAGATATTATGGAAGAAGCCATTGCAGAACAAGCTATCTTAGTTTATACCCTTGTACTTAAAGGGCTTCGGGATTATTTGGAGAAAAAAGCTACCGCGAAAGGGCTTAGAACTGTAGATATATTAGGTCCTTTGATTGGTGCCCTCGCTAGCCAAACCGGCTTGGAACCTACACATATCCCAAACATTATCCATCGTTTGGATGAACAGTATTTTCGTAAAGTAGAGGCTGTCGAATTTGCTGTTAAATATGACGATGGCAAAGATGCTCGCGGAGTTCTATATGCCGACGTAGTACTGATTGGCGTCTCACGGACCTCTAAAACTCCACTGAGTATGTATTTAGCCCATAAAGGACTCAAAGCAGCGAACATTCCGCTGGTTCCAGAAGTCGATCCCCCAGAAGAGCTGTTTTATATTTCTCCTCGGAAAGTAATCGGGTTAACATTACGACCTGAATTGCTCAACACAATTCGGACAGAGCGCTTAAAAACCTTAGGGCTAAAAGCTGGCTCGGATTATGCTAACTTGGATCGCATTATGCAAGAGCTGGAGTATGGGCGGAGTGTCATGAAACGTATCGGTTGCCCAGTCATTGACGCTACTGGCAAAGCGGTTGAAGAGACCGCAAGCATAGTGTTAGAATTATTATTTAAGGAGGATAGAAATGAGTAAAAAGTATGTTTATTTATTCCAAGAAGGAAAGGCTTCTATGCGCGACTTATTGGGAGGAAAAGGTGCCAATTTGTGCGAAATGACTAATATTGGTTTGCCAGTGCCTCCGGGATTTACCATTACAACTGAAGCGTGTAATGAATATTATAACAACAACGAAAATTTCCCAGAGGGGATTTGGGAGGAAGTCTGGCCGGCTTTAGCTGAGGTAGAGACGGCTACTGACAAACGCTTTGGGGATAAACTGAATCCACTGCTTGTTTCCGTTCGCTCAGGGGCTAAGTTCTCGATGCCAGGCATGATGGACACAGTTCTTAACTTGGGATTAAATGATGATACCGTGATGGCCTTAGCAGCTAACACGCAAAACGAGCGCTTTGCCTGGGACTGTTACCGCCGCTTTATTCAAATGTTCGGGGATGTCGTCTTAGAAATAGAACACTATGTCTTTGAACATATTTTAGAAATTGCAAAAGAAAAACAAGGGGTTAGCTACGACTCCGAGCTCTCTCCGGAAAGCCTCAAATGGATGGTCAGTGAGTATAAGAAAAAGATTGAACGTAAAACCGGCAAACCATTTCCGATGGATCCCAGAGACCAGCTAATGCTGGCAGTTCTGGCAGTATTTCGTTCGTGGAACAATGACCGTGCGAATTTTTATCGGAGAATTAATAATATTCCGCATGACATCGGCACAGCTGTGAACGTTCAGTCCATGGTGTTTGGAAATATGGGTGCCGACTCAGGAACTGGTGTGGCCTTTACTCGTAACCCTTCGACGGGGGAAAGTGCTCTTTATGGAGAATATCTGATGAATGCTCAAGGGGAAGACGTGGTAGCCGGTATTCGGACTCCAAATCCAATTGCCACTTTGGCCAAGGAAAATTCGGAGATCTACAAGCAGTTTGTGGATATTTCCAAACGCTTAGAGACCCATTATCGCGATATGCAGGATATTGAGTTTACGATCGAGCGCGGAAAACTATATATGCTCCAAACTCGCAATGGTAAACGAACAGCCTCAGCTGCAATCCGTGTGGCTGTTGAGCTTTACCATGAGGGCGTAATTACTAAAGAAGAAGCTGTCATGAGGATCGAACCGGATCAATTGGACCACCTATTACATCGCCGTATAGATACAGATGCTCTGCATAAAATTCTTGCAAAAGGACTTCCTGCATCACCGGGCGCTGCATCAGGAAGAATTGTTTTTAGCGCGGAAGAGGCAGAACGATTAGGGAATCTTGGAGAGAAAGTGATTCTGGTTCGTACCGAAACAACCCCCGATGATATTCGTGGTATTCTGGCAGCCCAGGGGATCTTAACGAGCCGTGGCGGTATGACGAGTCATGCAGCCGTTGTCTCCCGTCATATGGGTAAACCAGCTGTTTGTGGGTGTGATGCCTTAAAGATTGACTATGCTAAAGGTTTAGTTGCTATTGAAGGGGTTGAGTATCTCCAAGGTACTATTATCTCCATCGACGGTTCAACTGGGCGGGTTATCAACGGAGAAGTTTCTATGGTAGATCCAGAATTGAGTGAAGGTTTTAAAGAGTTCTTGGGCTGGGCAGATGAGATTTCTCGACTCCGGGTGATGGCTAATGCCGATAGCCCAACAGAAGCGACTAACGCACGGGATTTCGGAGCGGTAGGGATTGGGTTGACTCGAACCGAGCATATGTTTATGGACCCTGAACGGATTCCGATCGTTCAAGAAATGATCCTTGCTCAAAGCCTCGAAGAACGGGAAGATGCCTTGATGAAGCTTTTACCGATGCAGGAAGAAGACTTCTATGGCATTTTAAAGGCTATGCAGGGACTCCCTGTAACCATTCGTCTTCTAGACCCTCCTCTTCACGAGTTCCTTCCGCATTCGGAGGAGCTGGTGGTGGAGATCACAAAACTCAGAATTAATAAGAACGATCCCTCTGCCTTACGTCAAAAAGAGGGTGTACTTAGCAAAGTGCGGGCCTTATCTGAGCTTAATCCGATGCTCGGCCACCGAGGCTGTCGTCTTGGTGTATCCTTTCCTGAAATTACGGTCATGCAAGCTCGGGCTATTTTCCAAGCTAGTGCACGCTTGTTAAAAGAAGGATATGACATCCATCCAGAAGTTATGATTCCACTGATCATGGGGAAAGAAGAATTTCTGATGATGCGTAAGCTAGTGGATGACACTGCGGATTTAGTTATGCACGAACAAGATGTCCATATCCACTATAAAGTCGGAACCATGATTGAGGTACCACGTGCGGCTCTCCTAGCGGATGAGATCGGAAAAGTAGCAGACTTTTTCTCCTTCGGGACGAATGATCTCACCCAAATGACGATGGGCTTGTCTCGTGATGATGCCCAAGGCAAGTTCCTGCCAATCTATCTGGAAAAGAAGCTCATGAAAACAGATCCCTTTGTCGTACTGGATCGCGAGGGAGTTGGCAAGCTCGTTGATATAGGAGTAAAGTTAGGCAGAAGTGCAAATCCAAATCTCGGGTTGGGGATCTGTGGTGAGCACGGCGGGGAACCTAACTCGGTGGAATTCTGCCACATTGTTGGCCTAGATTATGTTTCCTGCTCCCCATTTCGCATACCGATTGCGCGTTTGGCAGCAGCCCAGGCTGCGATAAAACATAAAGGGTCAATCAGTTAAAGCAACAAGTAGTATAGAAATAGCTTTCAAAGCCATATACACCAAGGCTTTGAGGGTTTAGGTACACATTACACAGTGAGGGTATTGTCTTTTATGATTTTAAGAGACAATGCCCTGATTTTATTTAAGCTTAATCACAAAATCATAATGTTCCTTCTGAAATGGAAGAAAATTAATTTCTCAAAGGTTAGAGCAAAGTTTCTAATCCCCTGTGTGCAATGATTGGGGTGAAAATTGACAAAACGATCCAAAAAGGTTATATTGTTTAATAAATGAAAATTCATTCATTAAAAGGAGTCTGAAAAAAGTGTCTCGTATTACGGATCCTATGAAAATCGACAGAATTAAAAAGGCTGTAATGGAACTCATGTGTGATCATGGGTATAATCATATGTCTATATCTTTAATAAGTGAAAAGTCAGGAGTATCTAGTGGTTACTTATATCGCTATTACAGCAGCAAAGATGAATTGATACAGGATGTCACAGAATCAAACATGGAGAATATAAGAAGTGCATTGCTATTTAGTAGCAAGCCGTATGCTACATTTTATGAGTATTTATATGACTTTATAGATGGGCTTTTTCAGTTAACTAATTCGGATCCCATATTAGGTAAGTTTATCGCCGTTTCTTCGCAGGAGACGAATATGCCTGAATGGGCTGAAGAAAGAAAAGACATAGAATCAGGCAATTTAATTAGCGACATTTTACGTCTGGGAAGAGAGACAGGAGAAATTAATGAGCAGTACAGCAGAGAAGATATTGAGTTGGTGTTGTCTGCCTTGCCATTTCGATATATTCTAATGGAATTCGCTAAGAACCAACACAAACAATTCAGCAAAGAGGAGGTGCTAAAAATTGCCAATTTATGTATAAAAGCTTTGAAATGATATTTTTTTTGCCAACTTATGAATAAATATTCATTCATTAAAAGGGGAGAGATTATGAAAAAATTCGGGGCTTTATTACTTACGATACTTATGCTAGTAGTCGTAACAGGTTGCTCAAAAGACAAGACTGTCACAACGGAGCAAATTCGCGCAGTAAAGGTGCAAGAAATACAACTTAGTGAAAGACCGGTTGTATTAAATTATGTTGGAACATTGGATGCGAAGGAAAAGATCAATTATAGTTTTAAAAGCGGCGGGCAAATTGGCCGCGTATTCGTTGAAAAAGGGGATCGGGTTAAAGCCGGCGACAAGTTGATGGAACTTGATAAGCATGATCTAGCCTTCCAAGTGTCTAATGCACAGACCTCTATGGAAGCAGCCAGGTTGAATTTAGCCAAGGCGAATGATTCTGTTACATATTCGAGGTCCAATCTGGACCGGATGAATAAACTGTACGCAGAAAATGCGCTGGCTAAGGACCAGTATGAACAGCTAAAGCTGCAGGTCGATCTTGCCGAGTCTACACTTGCACAGGCTCAATCTCAAGACAATGCTGCGGTAACTAATTATGAATACCAATTGTCTCTGGAACAGGATGCAACAATTTATGCCCAGAAAGACGGTGTAGTCGTCGATCTAATCAGCCAGGAAAATGAACGTGTGAGTCCACTCGTTCCAGTTATCTCCGTACGGAGTGTGGAGGAAGTGGTAAATATTGGAGTACCTCAGCAAGATCTAAATAGTGTCCAGGCTGGATCCACTGCGAAGATTGATATCGATGGACAGAAGGCGGACGGGGCCATTACCAATCTTGCGGAAGCTCCTGATCAGGCTACACGAACCTATAATGCAGAGGTGACGGTTCAAGGTAATGATTTCCGAATTGGTTCAATAGCCAAAGTTGTCATTGACATCGGCAAGGAAGAAGGCGTTTGGATTCCGCTCACAGCCGTTCTCTCCGATGCCGGAGAGGATTATGTATATACGGTTAAAGACGGTAACGCTTTCAAAAGAACGGTCGAAATCCAAAAACAATCGGAAAACCAAATTGGGGTGAAGGGCTTAAATTCAGGAGAGCTTGTGGTTATTAGCGGGATGAAAAACTTGGGCGATGGGGCTAGGGTTGAGACTTTAGAGTAGAAGGGAGGTAAAAAAATGAATCAACTCGTTTTAAAAGCAATCAAAAACAGCAAGATCATGCTATTTTTCACATGCGTTATTGTTGCAGTTGGGGCATATGCCTATTACCTCCTTCCCAAACAGGAAAGTCCGGATGTTTCAGCTCCCGTGGCCATGGTCATAACGGCTTATCCAGGAGCTTCGGCAAGTGATGTCAAAGATCTGGTAACAAAGAAAATTGAAGATAAACTGTCCCAATTGGACGGAGTTGACAAATGTAACGGAATATCAAAGGAAAGCGTGTCAATTGTTGCAGTAGAGTTCAAATTCACGAATAATATCGATCCTGATAAGGCTCTTCAGGATGTCAGAAATGTCGTAGCAGATGTGCAGACTGAATTGCCATCAGGTTGCCTGCAGAGCCAGGTCAATACCAAACTTACGGATACAGCCGGGATGGTAATAAGTCTATCCGGAGAAAATTATACATATGAACAACTGGCATCTTTTGGTGAGCAGTTTAAAGATAAGCTAGCGGACATAGAAGGCGTTTCCAAATTTGAGATTGCGGGTGATCTTAATAAAGAAGTAAAAGTGGATATAAATACCGCCAAACTAAATCAGTTAGGGATTTCAATTAAAAATGTATGTGATATACTGCAAGCTCAGAATATAGAGATTCCCTCTGGAACAATTGATTATAAAGATGGCAGAATTACTGTGTCTACGCCGGGAATTTATAAATCAATAAACGATATAAGCAATATCATATTGATGGGATCGCCTCAAACAGGTATTGTTACCAGGCTGGGTGATGTTGCGGATGTACATATGGGGATTGAGGAAGGCGTTGAAAAATATAAGCAAAATGCTGAAAATGCAGTATTATTGACTGGCTATTTTGAGAAAGGCAAAAATGTAGTCATTATCGGCAAGGACGTGCGCACAGCAATTGATGAGGTGAAGGCGAAGCTTCCGCAGGATTTAAAGATTCAGGAAGTTGTCTACCAGCCTGATGATGTAAGCAAATCTACCAATGAATTTATGTTGCATCTAATCATCGGTATCTTGCTGGTTACTTTAGTGGTTTTTCTGGGAATGGGACTGCGTAATGCCTTGGTGGTGTCAACTGCCATTCCTATTTCGATCTTAATGACCTTTGTGGTGATGTACTTATTGCAGATTCCCATCCATCAGATATCCTTAACTGCTTTGATTGTTGCTCTGGGAATTTTGGTGGATAACGCGATTGTGGTCTGTGATACCATTCAGACAAATCTAAACAATGGTGAGAGTAAGATTGATGCCTCTTTCCTGGGTACCAAGAGATGCATCATCCCTATTTTTACAGCGACGGTTGTCATTGTGGCTGCATTCTTACCATTAATGGGAATGCCGGGACCGGCAGGTAAATTTTTAATCTCTATTCCATTAGTTTTGATTACGTCCATTGTCGCCTCCTATCTAGTGGCTATGTTTATTACCCCCACCATGACAGCACTGGTAGGAAGGCCTGAAGAGATTCAAAACAAAAAAGAAAGCCGTCTGCGGAACTTTTTTGGAAAGTTGTTAGATTTTGGTTTAAATAACAAAAAGGTCACCATTCTGGGTACATTTGCAATGCTAATTCTGGTCTTCGTACTCGTTATGCCGAGGCTTGAGGTTGAGTTCTTCCCTTATGCGGACAAGGATTTATTCTATATTAATATTAATTCCGAGAAGGCAGGAGATATTGATGCGAGCGAAGCAATGGCAGATGATGTGGCAACCTTATTAAAAATGGAACCGGAAATTATTAGTACAACTGAAACAATTGGCAATGGGATGCCAAAGTTCTACGTTGCCATGCCTATGTCATTCCCGTCAAATGACTTTGCCCAAGTGGTATGCAAATTTAACCTGAAAGACGGAAGTGAGCAGCGGTTTAAGGAAAATACAGAGTTGGCAGATCATATTCAGCAATTGATTGATCAGAATATCGTCGGCGGAGACTGCAAGGTGAACCTGCTTGCTTTAGCAAGACCGGCTGATGCCAAGGTCATTCTTAAGGTATCCGGCAATAATCTTGATCGAATCAATGAAGTTTCTAATAATCTTAAAATGGAAATCAAGAAAATCCCCGGCACGACCAATGTACGTGATGATATGCCGAGTAAGACCTACCAGCTGGAAGTAAAGGTGGATGAAGATAAGGCAAGCAGTCTTGGCGTTAGCAAATATGATGTGCAGAGTCAGATCAATATTGCTCTCTACGGTGTGAAAGCTTCTGTTTATCGCAGAAATGGGGAAGAGTATGCTATTCGTGTAAAGAGCGATATTAAGAATGTGGCATTGCTGCAAAATTTAAAGATTAAATCCTCCGTTACTAGTAATAAAATTCCCTTAAGTGAATTTGCAACGGTCGGAGTAAGCAGTAAAACTGATACGATTAAGACTTATCAAAGACAACAAACCATCTCAGTTTTGGTGAATTTGCTTCCAGGCTATAATGCATCAGATATGGAAAATGTCCTTGAAGCCCAGGTTTTACCCAAAGTTGATACGGTTGGTACCAAAATTAAGTTTGAAGGCGAACGTGAAGAGGTCAACCAGAACTTTAGTGCAGTTGGACTTTTATTTATGGTGGCGCTGTTTATCATTTATTTAATCTTGTTTGTACAGTTTAATTCTTTTATCAAGCCATTGGTGATTATGCTCACTATACCTTTATCTTTAATTGGTTCTTTGACCGGTTTGATGCTTTTAGGGGTGCCTTTGTCGATGACTGCATTTTTAGGGATTATTTCGTTGGTAGGTTTAGTTGTGAAGAACGGTATCTTATTAATTGATTACATTGAAGATGCTAGAAAAGAGGGTCTTTCAATTGATGAAGCCTGTAAAGATGGGGTTGCCAAAAGGTACAATGCCATTATCCTTAGTGCACTTACAGTAATATTGGCACTCATCCCGCTATATTTATCAGCAAATCCCTTGTTTTCTCCCATGGCTGTAACACTAATGTGTGGTTTGGCAGTTTCCACTTTCCTAACCATGGTGGTGGTCCCAGTAGTTTACAGTATGATTGAAACTAAATGAAAGAGTTTCTCATATTAGAGCAACTAAAATATTATCTGTTATAGCTATACATAATAGCAAATTTTGTGGTATGATACGAGTAACATACAACTTATAATAATTGAGGAGGTTGCTAGTAGGAATGAGAAAAAGTAAACGTCAATTAATTGCTTGGATAGGTTTTTTGATCTTGGTCCTTGCAGTTGGACTTGTCGGGTGCGGAGCTACGACGACTGAGACGACTAAAGAAGAAAAACCCACGTTAGTTTTAGCTGATCCAGGATGGGACAGCGTTCAATTCAATAATTCGGTCGTTCAATTCATTGCCGAGAAGGGGTATGGCTATAAAACAGAGGTTATCAGTGGATCGACCCCGATTACCTTCGCCGCTTTTATAAAAGGCGATATTGACATTTATTCAGAAATCTGGACGGATAACATTAAGGAAAAATACGACAAAGCGATAAAGGATGGAGCAATCAAGGCCATATCAGTGAACTTTGACGATAATGCTCAAGGGTTGTATGTTCCAACCTATCTAATCAAAGGGAATCCTGCTAAGGGAATTAAGCCGCTCGCACCTGATCTCAAAAGCATTAAAGATCTGCCTAAATATTGGGAACTCTTTAAAGATCAGGAAGTCCCTACAAAAGGCAGAATATATGGTGCGCCTCCAGGTTGGGAAGTCGATAAAATCCTACAAACCAAAATTAAAAATTATGGTTTAGATACAACTTACAATTATTTTAGCCCAGGATCTGACGCAGCGCTTTCGACATCACTGGCTAAAGCGTATGAAGAGGGGAAACCGTGGTTGGGGTATTACTGGGAGCCGACGTGGATCATGGGGAAATATGATATGACTCTACTCACAGATGTACCTTTTGATGAAGCACTGTGGAATGACGGATACAAATGCGAATTTGCCCCAAGCATCGTGACCGTCGGGGTGAGCAAAGGTATGGAGACTAAAGCACCCGATGTCGTCGAATTCTTAAGTCATTATAAAACAAGCAATACCTTACTTAATGAAGCGCTTGCTTATATGCAAGATAACAAAGCAGATGTAGACCAAACGGCTATATGGTTTTTAAAGAATCATACCGACCTTTGGACGCCATGGGTACCGAGTGAAGTTGCTGATAAGGTCAAAGCAGCACTAAAGTAGAGTGAAATGGACAAATGTTTATGTGTTTAACACATGCAACATTTGCCCAATTTCTTTAAAGGGGTAGTGATTATGTTTCCAGATACCCTAAGGATTGAAATTGGAATCTACGCGGATCAGCTTGTCAAATGGTTAATGCATAACTTTCCAGGTTTCTTTGATGCGGTATCTGCCGGGGTACTTTGGTTCATCCTAAAGATGGAAACCTTTATGTTATGGGTCCCTTGGTGGGCCATACTAATCATAATATTCGCCATATCCTGGAAGGTAAAAGAGCTAAAGTCTGCTGTGATCTATACTGCCTTGATCACCCTCATCGGAATGTTCGGGCTATGGGACTCGATGATTCAAACCGTAGCAATAGTGCTAACTTCCGTTGTTATCTCGTTATTACTCGGAATCCCAACTGGAATTATTATGGCCTATTATAAACGATTTAATGATATTATGCGTCTGGTGTTGGATGGAATGCAGACTATGCCGAGTTTTGTTTACTTGATCCCAGCGATGATGCTATTTGGGATGGGGAAAGTTCCAGCGGTCTTTGCAACCATAATTTACGCAATTCCCCCGATCGTCCGTTTAACGGATTTAGGGATACGAAATGTTCCGAAAGAAATGGTAGAAGCGGCGCATTCCTTTGGTTCCTCCAAATGGCAGACTTTAACGAAAGTTCAGCTTCCCCAAGCCTTGCCGACGATTATGACGGGCATCAATCAAACAACGATGATGGCTTTGGCCATGGTAGTGGTTGCCTCAATGATTGGGGCAAAAGGGTTAGGGTACGACGTTTTACAGGCAATCATGCGTATTGATATTGGCAAAGGGTTTGAAGCAGGAATTAGTATTGTCTTTCTGGCAATCATCATCGATAGATTAACCCAATCGGTAGCAGCACGGTTCAAATTTCCAGAGTAGGGGGTTAAAGATGAGTAATGCAGTTAAGGTCAAAGTCGAAAACTTAACCAAAATTTTTGGTCGCAACCCCCATTCAATCTTAACCCAATTAAAAAATGGGGCCTCAAAAGCAAAGATTCTTCAGGATTCGGGGCATACGGTGGGAATCTATGATGTATCCTTTGAGGTGCTTGAAGGGGAAATTTTTGTCATTATGGGTTTGTCAGGGAGTGGGAAATCGACGTTAATACGGTGTCTCAATCTCCTGAATAAGCCTACAGAAGGAAAAATATGGATTCACGATGAAGATATCGTCCAATATGACCATAAGAAGCTCATGGAGTATCGGCAAAGCCGGGCGGCAATGGTGTTTCAACACTTTGGACTTTTCACACATAAAACTGTTTTAAATAATGTGGTTTACGGACTCGAGATTAAAGGAATGCCGGTATTGGAACGAACGGAGATTGCCCAAGCCACGTTGGAAAGCGTTGGGCTTCAAGGCTGGGGAGATAAGTTTCCGAGCCAGTTAAGTGGTGGAATGCAGCAAAGGGTAGGGTTAGCTAGGGCATTGGCTACGAATCCTGATATCCTTCTCATGGATGAACCCTTTAGTGCCCTTGATCCCTTGATCAAACGGGAGATGCAGCAGGAATTGTTAGATATTCAGTCAAAGCTAAAGAAGACAATTATTTTCATTACCCATGATATCAATGAAGCCTTCAAGCTAGGTGATCGGGTTGCTATCATGAAAGATGGAATCATCGAACAAATTGGCACCCCCGATGAGATTTTAGCAGCGCCAAAGAATGATTACATTAAGAGATTCGTTCAAGATATTGACCGCTCGAGAATTCTACAAGCGAAAAATATTATGTTTAAACCCTCAGCTCTAATCTCTTTGAAGGATGGGCTAAAAGTCGCGATTAAGGAGATGGAACAGAGTGGTATATCTAGTATTTTCGTGCTTGACCATGAGCGTCGTCTTAGCGGTCTCATCACGATCGATGATGCGCTTGAGGGGTTAAGAAATAATAAGACGCTGAAGGATATTTTGACACATGATTTCTTTACAACAACCCCAGAGACGTATATGCAAGAACTGATTCCACTTGCGACGGAAACAAAGTATCCAATCGCCGTGGTGGATGAGCAAGAGAAGCTTTTGGGGATTATCGTTAGAGTTACGGTGCTTTCGAATTTGGTGTAAGAAAAAGAACTTTCCGAATTGAGAGGTGTTTAATTGCAACCGCTTAAGCTGCGGTAAGAAATAAAGGGGTAAATATAAACAAATATAGTTGAAAAGATCTCAAATCCTTATATACTAAGGCTTTGAGGGCTTAGGTGCAAAAATAGGTGGGGGTATTGTCTTTTGTGATTTTAAGAGACAATACCTCCACTTATTTTATTGCAGTTTCCGTGCACTTTAATATATACTAAATATAAATGGTGAATAATAACAGCACTGGGCGGCATTGACGGGCTGTAGTATGCGTTGAAACTAAGAATGGGGGATATTGGGATGGGTAAGTTTGCATATAAGAAGGTTGTCAAAAATCCTGCGAAATCAAAGATAAGAAATGCCATTACGAAGGATCAGGGCATGCCCAACAGCGCCCTCCTTGGCATGCTTGGCGGCTCCGTCGATGTTCCTCCGGAAGATTCTCAGAAGCGTATGGACGCACATGGAGAGAGTATACGCTCCCGTATGCCCTCGGCTCCCCGCCCTCAGGCACAGATACCCGCGGCGGAGAGGGAGGCCGACAGGCTTTCCGGTTCTGTGACGTCCGGCACGCCTGACGTAGTGAAATCCGCGATGAGCCGAAAGCTGGGTGCGGATTTTTCCGGTGTACACCTGCATACCGACAGCGCTTCCTCAGCCCGCGCCGTCGCCATGGGCGCCAGGGCTTTTACGGCGGGAAGTGACATATATTTCGGACCCGACGGCTTCGACGCCGGATAAATACTGCCGAAAGGATATGATAAAATGACAGAGGAAAAAAGGCTTAAAGTATTGCTGGATCTCCAGAAGGGCCTGCGGGACGATATGAAATATAAAGTCGAGATAGCAGCGGATGTGAATGGCAATAAGATGATCCGCTGCATCGCTCCGCTCTTTGAGGACGATAAGGGCTATGTTCTTATAGAGATATGTGAGCTCGATTATGACGAGAACTTCGAACTGTTCCAGATATATTCCACTTTGATAATGGAGCCGGGCCCCGGCCTAGACGAGCTCCGCAAGACCGTGAACGCCTGGAACCTCACCTCCACGCTGGGTGCCTACGGCATATACGAGGTGTTAGGCCAGCTTTTCCACAAGTACAATGTGGTAGTGGGCGTGGACGACGACGTCGACGTGGTCGTCGGGCAGGTATTTGCCGTCCTGTATACCGTTATGAACGAGATGGGGAGCAAGCTTGCCGACGCCATAAACATCTCAAACGGGAAGCTGAGCTTCGCCGACATTTCGAAGTGAGCGGGAGCGTAAGGTAAGCAGTATAAATTAACCGGAACTGAAACGCCCCCTGCCGTTTGGCTGGGGGCGCACCTTATTGTGTGCTCCCGTGGGGCTGTCACCTCTGTTGGTTCAGCGGTTGTTAAGGATGTATATGAGGGCCGAAAAAGAGAAGCTGTTTTGGCCGGGGAGTTTGCTAAGTATGTCTTAATGCTTTATAGTTGGAGTGCCCTTGACAATGTTAAAGCAACTGGAATATGATGCATATAGGTTAAAGCATTTGGATATAGTTTGAAATATTGTTAACAACCATGATAAGGATAGTAATAAAGGACTTGGGTTTTAGAGACATAATCCTCGGCTGAAAGATTATGACGAAGGTTTTTTATGAAGATCACCTTGGAGTTGAGCGGCTGAAATAATCTGAGCTGTTCCGTAGACATACGTTACATGTATTAAGCGATTAATGGATTGTTTATTTAAGCTATCTATTAATAACTAGGGTGGTACCGCGGATAATCCGTCCCTAAGTCATTGACTTAGGGACTTTTTGATGTTATTTACACGATATTGGAACCCAACATGAAAGGAAGATGAGTATGTCTAACTTCAAACCGCTAATGGATCTACCCGTAGCAAAAAAAGAAAGTGTAATAGCCGATTACTGGAACGATCATAAGATACTAGATAAAAGTATCCAAACTAGGGAAGGTAAAACACCCTTCGTATTCTATGAAGGCCCCCCCACGGCCAACGGCAAACCGGGAATACACCACGTCATAGCCAGAACTTTAAAGGATTCAGTTTGCCGATACAAAACCATGCAGGGCTTTCAGGTCAAGCGTAAAGCTGGATGGGATACTCATGGTCTTCCTGTGGAAATCGAAGTAGAGAAACAACTTAAACTTACCAACAAGCAGGAAATTGAAGCCTATGGAATTGCGGAGTTCAATCAGAAATGTCGGGAGTCAGTGTTCAGCTATGAGAAGCAATGGCGCGATATGACGAAACGTATGGGATATTCAATCGATTTGGACCATCCGTATGTCACGCTCGATAATAATTATATTGAGAGCGTCTGGTGGATACTTGATCAGTTTTTCAAAAAAAGTTTGATCTATGAAGGACACAAAATCCTGCCCTATTGTTCACGCTGTGGAACTGGGTTAGCCTCCCATGAAGTAGCCCAGGGTTATAAATTAGTAAAGACTAACACCGTCTTCGTAAAGTTTAAACGAAAAGATGCTGAAGAGTTTTTTCTGGTCTGGACGACGACGCCCTGGACGCTTCCTTCGAACGTGGCACTGACTGTCAATCCTCAAGAAGTCTATCTGAGAGTGAGGCAAAATGAGGAGATTTATTATGTTTCCAAGACTTTATCCCATAGAGTGTTGGGAGAAGAGTTTGAAGTTCTGGAAGAAATCAAGGGAAAAGATCTTGAGTTCGTAGAATATGAGCAGTTAATTCCGTTTGTAAAAGCGGATAAGAAGGCCTTCTTTGTTACGGTCGGCGATTATGTAACGACAGAGGATGGTACGGGAATTGTCCATACTGCCCCAGCCTTTGGGGAGGATGATTATAATACGGGGCGCAGGTATAATTTGCCGGTACTTCAGCCCGTCGATGAAACCGGAAAATTTGTGACTACACCATGGGAAGGTAGCTTTGTCATGGATGCGGATCTCGATATCATTAAGTGGCTGCACGGGCAAGGCAAACTATTTAAGAAAGAAAAAATGGAGCATAACTATCCTCACTGTTGGAGATGTCAGACCCCACTTCTTTATTATGCCAAACCCAGTTGGTACATCGAAGTTACAAAATTCAAAGATAAATTAGTTGAGAACAACAACCAAGTTGAGTGGTATCCTGATTTTGTCGGAGAAAAAAGGTTTGGCAACTGGTTGGAAAACGCCAATGACTGGGCCTTGTCCAGAAGTCGATATTGGGGAACGCCGCTTAATATCTGGAGATGTGATTGCGGACACACCACATCGATCGGCTCTCGAAAAGAGCTGGTAGAAAACGCGGTGGAAACGCTGGATGAAACAACAATTGAATTGCACCGGCCTTTTGTGGATGAAATTCACATTAAATGCGCAAAATGTGGTGCCATAATGACCAGGGTTAAAGATGTGATTGATTGTTGGTTTGACAGTGGCTCCATGCCTTTTGCTCAGCATCACTATCCGTTTGAAAATAGCGAGAACTTTGATCAGCTCTTTCCCGCCGACTACATCTGTGAGGGTATTGATCAGACCAGAGGCTGGTTCTATTCTCTGCTTGTGATCTCAACCTTTATCAAGGGAGTGGCTCCCTATAAACGAGTCCTGGTTAATGATCTGGTCTTAGACAAAGATGGACAGAAGATGTCTAAGTCCAAAGGAAATACAGTCAATCCCTTTGAATTGTTTGATCAGTATGGAGCGGATGCTTTAAGATGGTATTTACTCCACGTTTCTCCAGCTTGGAGCCCAACGAAATTTGATATCGAAGGGATCAAGGAAGTACAGAGTAAATTTTTCAGTACGATGAGAAATGTGTATGCTTTCTTTTCCTTGTATGCCGAAACGGATAAGCTTGACCCACGAGACTTCTTTATTGACTACCAGGATCGACCTGAGCTTGATCAATGGGTCTTATCAAAATATAACAGCCTTCTAAAAGGCGTCGAGTCAGATATGAGTGCCTTTGATCTGACCAAAGCAGTTAGAAAGATTACTGTGTTTGTTAATGAGGATTTTTCGAACTGGTATATAAGACGTTCGCGCAGACGCTTCTGGGCTTCAGAGCTTACGGATGATAAGAAAGCCGTCAACAATACGACCTATGAAATACTTGTGGGACTATCCAAGCTGGTGGCCCCCTTTGCGCCCTATATTTCCGAAGAACTCTATCGAAGTTTGACAGATGAACTATCCGTCCACCTGGCGGATTACCCTGTCGCCAATTTACTGCTGATCGATGGCGAGTTGGAAACTAGAATGGATCTGGTCAGAAATCTAGTGGGTCTAGGCAGAGCAGCAAGAGAACAGGTCAGAATTAAGGTGCGACAACCAATCCAACAGATCTTGATTGACGGTAAATATGAGCAACTGATTAACTACATGCTTCCGTTAATCAAAGAGGAACTTAATGTTAAGGCGGTTGTATTTGCCAAGGATCTGAGCCAGTATATGAACTTCAGTTTAAAGCCTAACTTTAAAGTGGCAGGGTCTATCTTTGGATCCAAAATAAAATCCTTAGCCAAGGCGCTGACAACCCTTGACGCTTCTTCCGTTGTGCCTAGATTAGAAGCTGGGGAAACAATTTCTGTCGAGTTGGAGGGTGAACTTGTAGACCTGGTTAAGGACTATGTCATCACTACGATCGCGGCTAAAGAAGGTTTCACAATGACCGTGGAGGATAATTTATTTGTAATCCTAGATACAACGCTTACCAAAGAGCTAATCGATGAAGGGTATGCACGGGAATTTGTCTCCAAGGTACAGCAAATGAGAAAATCTAATGACTATGAAATGATGGACAGAATCAAAATATACTATGATGGCGATGAGGAAATTGCTGAGTCTGTGAAACTTTATGAAGACTATGTTAAACAAGAGACTCTAGCAAACAATATTGAGAGAATTAAGGATACTAGTTTGGAAAAGCAGAATCTTAATGGTCATGAGACGGGCTTGAAGCTGGAGAAATTGTAGGAGTGTACCAGAGTTAGGCAGGGGAGCTTGAGGGGGAAAGCGATAGCAAAGCATCGTTCCAAACACCATCACTATTCGTAGATTTAACCAATAATTTGTATTTACCCGGCTTAAGATTAGTATAAGTCACCGATTTAATACCAGATGTGTCGATAAAGTCTTTATCGTAACCGTCCAACTTATAGGCGTATTGGATTTTTTGAGCATTATTTCAATTTGGTATATGTTCTTAATTTCTTTTTATTGGATTTTTGACACTCACAAATAACTAGATATAATATTATTGGTTGCAATAAGTGTTCCACAGTATTATAAAGTAGTGATTAGTCTTTATGTTAGCTGCAGCACAAGCAGTGATTAAGAATCGGTAGTACTAGTTAAAATTCGAGGCAAGAACCTGTGTATTCGAGCTGAGTTCTTGCTTTTTTCATGTTGATCAACCGAATCACATAAATATGACTATACCTTGTGTTAAAATAAAAAAAACTGGATGAAGGGGGGGTTAAGATGAGTGAGGTTCTAAACATCCGGGAGCGGACTGAAAAGGAGGAAGAAGAACGCCTTTCTCGATATGCTGCAAAAAGCAGGGCGGCCATGCGCGAGCGAATTGAGGAAGAGTGCCCGATTCGCACAAAATTTCAAAGGGATCGTGATCGGATTTTACACAGTAAACCGTTTCGTCGCCTTAAACATAAGACTCAGGTTTATATAGCTCCTACAGGAGATCATTACCGAACTCGTATGACACATAGTTTGGAAGTTTCCCAAATATGCCGAACGATCGCTCGAGGTCTACAATTAAATGAGGATCTCATCGAAGCGATTTCGTTAGGGCATGATGTTGGGCATACCCCTTTTGGACATGTCGGGGAAGAGGCTCTACGGCTCATCATCTCTCACTTTGAACATAATGAGCAGTCGATACGTATTTTAAAGGTTCTGGCCCTTGAGGGTCAGGGATTGAATCTTACCAAGCCTGTGCTCGATGGGATATTACATCACACTGGAGAAGTCATTCCGGTTACCCTCGAGGGACAGATTGTGAAAACAGGAGACCGGATTGCATATCTTTGTCATGATTATGATGATGCCCTGCGGGCTGGTCTTCTTATCAGAAATGACTTGCCTGAGGCAGTAAAGCGGACTCTCGGAGAGAGGCCGAGCGATATGATTACAACTATGGTGGTCGACATGATTGAAGCCTCTATTGGGCAAAACTGCATTCGTCAGTCAGTCATTATCCAAGGAGCAATGCAGGAATTCCGGCAATTTATGTTTGACAGGGTATACAACAGCTCAACCTTACGCGAAGAGCGTCGAAAAGGGCAATACATTATTCAGGCCCTTTTTGATTATTATTCACGGGATACCTCCAAGCTCCCTGAGAACTTTTTAATTTGGGCTGGCGGGGACAAAACCCAAGCGGTCGTTGATTATATATCCGGGCTGACGGACAATTATGCTATTGATCTGTTTGAAAGATTGTTTATTCCTCGTTAGGGAGGGCCCGCAAGACACGTCCTTGGCCATGCGATCGTCGTGCCAAACTAGGGCTTTTATCCTTGATGCAAGAGGGCAGGGTGTCCGGCCAAAGCGACATCCTTGTCGCATGGCCGGCGGAACACATCCTTGTGTTCCGCCCTGCCTATGAAAGCGGATTAAAGCCAAGTTCGGCTACGACGACCGCAAAGGCGTCGGACCGTGTGATTGCGGACCCTCTTGGGCAGGAAATACGTGGGGTGAACTGGGGGATGCCTCTTGGGTGCATTTCATGACGCAATTTCTCTCTCCGTGCTTCCTTAGCCAAGAAACTTCCTCTAGCTTGGGTCGCTGGGGGTTGGAACGGTGGAGGGAGTGCTTGGGGGTTGTTTGCGTCTATAACGCAAAAGCGTGGCATCTGGGCATCACGATAAGGATGGCGATGATCCCTTCTCGCCATACGACAAAGGTGGTTGAGAGCTTAGCTCTCAACCACCTTTGTCTCCTGCTTTTTGACGCAAATGCAAGTCCAAGAACCGTCCCCAAAACATGCACAAATCGTTCCTAATTCCCCTTGACCTAAGCCAGAGGAAGTTTCTTAGCTTAGAGAGCACGGAGAGAGGAATTGCGTCAATGAGCGCAGGCGATAAGGCGTGAAGAAACGCATTGGTCGCACATGCAGAACAACCCAGAGGTTATGCGTTTTAGCCTTTGAGACAAGCGAATAGCGATGAAACGTGTGCGACCGTGCTAAGAAACTTCCTCACTATTTGGTGCTAATTAAACTCTTATTACTCTTAAGCGGCGAACTAGTATCAAGGTGTCCGAGTATCCCGTCATGTTTTTTCCCGTTCAAAAGAAATTGTACGCTATGAACGTTCGGAAGAGTGGTTAACGTGTTCACTATACTGTACATCGTCATTTGTTCAGCAGCGGAGCCTCCGCCAAAGTTCTTTTGGAAGTCTGTGGAAAGATCAATGGTTGCTATGCCGTCTGTGCTAACGGTCGCGTCGAGTAGAGTCGTCCCCGGAGGAAGTGGTTTTTCCAATCCAGAAGGAGGATTTGCCAGTTCAATAAACATCGTTTTGATCACTTCCTGGTCCTTTACAACCACTGTTCGTTCCGTGGCTACTAATCCACTTGCATCTGCATTAGGGAAGTAAAGGGTCAATTTTAGGGACTGCTGGGTCGAGCTCGAGGGAGTGACTGGCGCTGGAGGAGCCGGAGTAGTTTCGGGAGCTTTCGTTGTAGTATCGTTAGTTGATTTAACTGTGGATTTGGTTAAATTACATCCTGCCAGAACAATTCCAGCAAGTAGTATTGTAACAATCGTGAAAAGTAGAGTTTTAAACATATGTCTGGACATAATATATCCACCTTCCTCTTTACTTTCTATGAATTTGTACAATCTGCTTCATTTCAGCGTGATGCGGATTTTGTTTATATATTAACATGATTTCCAAGTAGGGGAAAGGGTTTAAAGAAAAGGAAGAGTCCCTTCTCGCCATCCTGCAAGAAGGTTAATCCGTGCGAAGACAGTGTCTGCAAGAAGGTTAATCCGTGCGAAAACAGTGTTTTCGTGGGCTACAGGGACACTCGGCCTAATCCACACTGCAGGAGTATGCGTAATGAGTTGCAGTGTGGCGATAAGCTCGTCCGCTTATCGTCATGGCCAGCGCTTGGTGCTAGCCAAGTTTCTTTTGGGTGTGAAGTATTGTTGTATTATAAATAAATGTCGAAGAAAGGAGGTATTATCACCTAAAAAGGAGAATAAAATAGTGTTTAGAAGAGTATTTGAATTCTTTCTAAAAGTAATTCCGGATAGGAAGACTAAAAAAGAGGATTCCGTGAATTTTCGGCGAAGAATTGTATAAGTGAAGGGTTGACAAACCAAATTAAATGTGGGAAACCCCGAAGGGCGTAAGAGCGTGGAAAATAGAATTTATGACGAATTAATCCCGGAAGAGACTATCGAGGAAGTGCGTTTGCGCACGGACATCGTTGAAGTTATTTCCGAATACGTCAGCTTGCTGCGTAAGGGGAAAAATTATTGGGGACTGTGTCCTTTCCATTCGGAAAAGACGCCTAGTTTTACTGTGACCCCTGAAAAACAAATGTTTTATTGTTTCGGATGTAATGTTGGAGGGAACATCTTTTCTTTTGTCATGAAGAAGGAAAATTGGTCTTTTGTTGAGAGCGTTCACAATTTGGCGCGCCGATATGGCGTGTCTCTTCCTGAGAAGGAACAATCTCCCCGTGAACGGGAAGAAAACCGGCTTCGCCGACGTTTTGAAGAAATTCACGAATGGGCTGCCAGCTACTTTCATGACCTTCTATTGAGATTGCCTGAAGGAGAACCCGGACGAGTATACTTTGCTAAGCGCGGGGTTGACCTTGATACTATGAAAAGTTTTCGTTTAGGTTATGCTCCGGAGCGCTGGGATGGATTATTGGACTATATGCAAGAACGGGGCGTACGGCCGCATGAATTAGCCGAGGCAGGCCTAGCCGTTGAAAAGGAAACGCTAACTAAAGACGGACTACAATATTATGATCGTTTTCGTAACCGCGTCCTTTTTAGCATACTCGACCGGCGAAAACATCCAATTGCCTTTGGTGGCCGAGTGCTGGATGATTCAATTCCTAAGTATCTGAATTCTCCGGAGAGTGCTTTCTTTAATAAGGGGCATCATCTTTATGGAATGCATCGTGCCCATCAAGGTATTCGTGAAGAAGGATATGCGCTCTTGGTTGAGGGTTATATGGATGTCATTGCACTACAAAATGCCGGGTTTCCGAATGCGGTAGCGTCCTTGGGGACAGCTTTAACAAAGGATCAGGCAAAGCTTTTGAGACGGTATACTGTACGTGTTGTCCTTCTTTATGATTCGGACGGGGCGGGAATTCAAGCAGCATTTCGAGGGGGAGAAATTCTCCGCGACGCTGGGATTCGGGTCGATGTTTTAACTTTAAATGGAGCAAAGGATCCGGATGAGTTCTTGAAAAGTTTTGGCGTGGAGGAGTTTAAAAAAGCCCTGAGCAAGGTTTTGACCTTTGTGGAGTTTAAATATCGGACATTAGTTCGTGAAAAGCCACCACAGAACATTCCAGAAAAGGCAGAACTGGTGATTAAACTTGCAAGGGACATTTTGAAAGTTACAAGTCCGGTTGAAAGGGAAGGGTATGAACGCTTTTTGAGCTTAGAACTCGGCCTTACTTTAGAGGCGGTACAACGCGAGATTGCAAGCCAGGAACCTAAAAAACCTAAAAAAGAGCGTGTACAGGAATATTCTCAACAAAAACAGGTTAGTTCTATAAAAAATAGAGATAATATTACTGATGCCATAATATGTAAGGATAATAGCGGACCTCCTCTTCCAACCGTCTATTTAGGGGTTTATCAAGCTGAGCGCTTACTTTTGCGCATACTTTTAGAAGATATTTCACATTTGCCTAAAATTAAGACAATGCTTGGAGAATTTTTTTGGAAAGTCCCTGTCCATCAACAAATTTTTAATTATCTCAAACAGGATGGCGTATTGCCGGCGCATTGTGACGAAACAGTTCAAAGCCGATTGGCAAGCTTACTCCTGGAAGAGTTAGATATATCTCAAACTGAGCGACTTTTAAACGATTGCATCAAGGGAATTCTTTCTACTCAAGCTGAGGAAAGAGTTGAAGATCTCCAAGTGCGCATGGCAACTTTAGAAAAATCCGGTGACATGGCAGGGGCCATGGCTCTGTTGAAAGAGATAGGAGAGCGGTTAAAACGTGGCGAATAGTAAGGTTCAAGACTCTCAAAAGAATGATCTGAGGGAAGGTGGGGGACAGATGAACGAACAGCAAAAAATGGACAGCGTCCAAGCCCTCATTCAGAAAGGCAAAAAGAAAGGATCCATAACCTACCGAGAGATTATGGATGCTCTCCAAGGGATTGATCTTTCCGCGGATCAAATTGACGATGTCTACCAACAATTTGGCCGTATGGGAATAGATGTAGTACCAGAGCCAGGAGATATTGATCTTGAGGTTCTAAAAAAGGCCAAGGAAGACGAGGAGGAAATTCCAGAGGATTCGGATGACGATGTAGAGGAAGAGGCGGAAGTGGAAGTGGATTTATCCGTTCCTGAAGGCGTGGGAATAGATGATCCGGTCCGAATGTATCTGAAAGAAATTGGACGAGTTCCTCTGCTTTCGGCCGAGGAAGAAATACAATTGGCGAAACGTATGGAGGATGGCGATGAAGAAGCTAAGCGCCGACTAGCTGAAGCCAATTTGCGACTCGTAGTTAGTATTGCGAAACGTTATGTTGGAAGGGGTATGCTTTTCCTTGATCTGATTCAGGAAGGCAATCTTGGGCTGATTAAGGCAGTAGAAAAATTTGATTATATCAAAGGCTTTAAGTTTAGCACCTATGCCACATGGTGGATCCGTCAAGCCATTACCCGTGCCATTGCTGATCAGGCTCGAACGATCCGGATTCCAGTGCATATGGTAGAAACGATTAACAAGTTGATCCGCGTTTCACGGCAACTCTTGCAGGAATTGGGGAGGGAACCAGCGCCGGAAGAGATCGCCAAAGTAATGGATATTCCGGTAGAACGTGTACGTGAAATCATGAAGATTGCCCAAGAGCCGGTCTCACTAGAGACGCCCATCGGGGAAGAGGAAGACTCCCATTTGGGAGATTTTATCCCGGACGAGGATGCTCCGGCTCCGGCGGAGGCCGCTTCGTTTATCCTCTTAAAAGAGCAATTGGAAGAGGTTCTGGAGACATTAACTCCACGTGAAGAGAAAGTGCTTAGGTTGCGCTTTGGACTGGATGATGGTCGCACACGAACATTGGAAGAAGTCGGACAAGAATTCGGAGTTACTCGAGAACGAATTCGGCAGATTGAGGCTAAGGCATTACGAAAATTACGCCATCCAAGCCGTAGTAAAAAGCTTAAGGATTACTTGGAATAAGCACCTAAATGCGAAGTTCGATGTTCGAAGCTCGAGGCTCGAAAGAAGTTACCGAAGTCCGCTCAGGGTATTTAATAAGAATAATTTTTATATAAAGGCTTGACTAAAGGGTCTGAATTGCGTATAATAACCCGTGCAAAGGACATTCCTCGATAGCTCAATGGTGGAGCAACCGGCTGTTAACCGGTAGGTTGTAGGTTCGAGTCCTACTCGGGGAGCCATTTTAATCCGGGCCCATAGCTCAGCGGTAGAGCCCCCCGCTCATAACGGGTTGGTCCTTGGTTCGAATCCAAGTGGGCCCACCATTTCGAAGTTCGAGGTTCGACATTCGAAGTTCGAAACGGTGGAAGAGATTCAGAAGTTGGAACGGTGGATTACATTGAAATCGATAGTTACCACACGTACAACTTTAAATAGTATTTTATTCATTTCGTGCATCGAGCATTGAGCCTCGTGCATCGAAGCTGGGGCGATTAGCTCAGCGGTAGAGCGCATCCTTCACACGGATGAGGCCACTGGTTCGAGACCAGTATCGCCCACCAAATCAAGATATATTTTAGTTGTACGTAAAATACTCAACCTCTATAAAAGGGTGAGTATTTTTTATTGTTAATGTAGTTGTCCTTTAGGGGAAGCACCTAACGCCATGACTTACATCCACAAGCATCAGAATAGCCTTCTAAGGAAGTTTAAGTATGGTAGTGGAATTTTGTCTGTGAAGATTGTTCTGAATAGCTCATAGGCGTTGATAACTCCTTTCATACGTTCCTGACAGGGTAGCAGCAAAAGGCTTAAAAAGTTTTTGATCGTATACAGTAATAAAGTCTGCATTAACTACAAAAAGTGCCTAATTAATCACATATTGAAGAATTTCCTTAGTATTTAGACTATTTTATAATTTTAGAAAAGCAATTGCGACAAAGAAATACTATTACTTATGATAGAATATGAAACACTAAGAGGAGGTAAAATAATGAAAAAAATTCTACTATCTTTATCCTTATCCTTTATCCTAATATTTACAATCATTATACCAACCCTTGCTAACACATCTCCCACAACTAATAGGCTAGCAGGTTATGATCGTTACGAAACGGCATCACAAATTGCTAAATCTGGATGGTCACAGTCAGATTATTCCATTCTTGCTTATGGTGAAAATTATCCCGATGCGCTTGCCTCTGCCCCATTGGCTAAAAAATATAATGCTCCAATTTTATTAACCACTTCCAATATCTTACCTTCAACAACAAAACAAACTTTAACTTCTTTGAAAGTTAAGAATGTATTTATTATTGGCGGTACTGGAGTAATATCTTCTTCGATAGATTCTGAACTACAATCAATGGGAATAATTGTTACTCGTATCTTCGGTCAGGATAAATACGATACAGCAATCAAAGTAGCTGAACAGTTAGCCATTCCTTCGGCGGTATTTGTTTGTACAGGTGAAGATTATCCAGATGCGTTATCAGTTGCACCAATTGCATCAATGAAACAATTACCAATTATATTAGTGTCTAGAGACTCAGTACCTGATTCAGTTAAATCATATTTATCATCGAACAACATTACTAAAACCTACGTAATTGGCTATTCGGATATTGTTAGTGATAATGTTTGTAATCAATTACCAAATCCAGAAAGGATTGTTGGTGGGGATAAATATGCGAGGAATATTGCAGTAAATCAAAAATTTAATAATGAATTCAAATCAGATAGTATTTGTGTAGCAACTGGAGAAGGCTTTGCTGACGCTTTGACTGGTACGGCTTATAGTGCCAAAATTTCAGAACCAATTATTTTAATTAACAATGATTCTCCTCTTAACACAAAAAGCTATTACCAAAAAAGATTGGACAATGCAAGTAATGTTTATGTATTTGGAGGAACAGGGATAATTTCAGATACAGTGATACAAAATTTAAACATGGGCGATACCGTTTTACCAGTAACTGAACAAAAAGGGTCTGAAGATTTAGGGGATACTGTTACACCAATAAGTGAAGAAAAGGGATCGCTATTTAAAGGCGTGATCGCTTCTACAAAACAGCAATTTTTAAAGGCGTATGAAAGAAAAATTGCGGACGCAGATGAATTAATTTCTTTTGCCAATCACCTTTCTAAAGGAAAGAATGCTATTTCAGCGTGGGATTGGACTTTCGATAATGATGAAATTGTAGATAATACCTTCTCTAAAGATCGAATTTTAGCAGATGGTAATTATATTCTATTTCAGACGAAAATAGATGCAGACAATCAAACAAATAAACTAATTCGTTATAATATCAATACAGATTTATTGGAAACTATAGAAGGTAGATCAATAATTTTCGGGTCAATTGATCAGATGGATAAAATTCAAAATGATAATATTCTGGAGGATGACTTTGGGCAAACTGTAAGCAAAACTGAGTTCATGGATACACTTAATATAAAAGTCTTACTCAGAAATGATAAATTCGTGCTTGCAGGTCCAACAATGTCTGATATAAATGTAAATTTGGATGATTCAAATGTAAATACGGATAATACAAATGAATCCACTGGGTCTGACGAATCCAACTACAAGGTAGGTCAAACTTATAGTCTTTATTGTGCTGCAGCTTATGGCACCCTAACATGGTCTTCTAGTAATACTGATACTGTTAGCATAATAAACACTAATGGACAGTATTGTACTATTAAATGTTTGAAAGAAGGAACAGTTACAATAATCGCATATGTTCATAGTTCTGAACTTTTATATGATCCTGTACTGAAAATTTTTATAAGACAGCCCAAGATAGAAGACTATGTTCACTATGATCTTAACATTCGCAATTGAAAGATTTAAATAGTAAAGACCTCCCTAATCGGAGGTCTTTACTATTATCCAGAAACATGGTTAATGCGACAAGGATCACTTACCGCATTCACTGCTTCAAGGGAGTCATCTTATGTCGGCAAGTTCATGATTATAGGTCGCATTGTTATGGGAATGACAAATTCGATTTTGCAAAATTGAAAAGGAGAATTCTGTATCGTATTTGTTAATTTTGTCTAATATGAAATAAGAAACAAGTAATAAGCATCCTTGTTTCATTATAATTTACAAAACGAAATAAAAGTGCTATTCTGTGGGTTAAAGGCTATTACCATAATAAGGCTTACGATATTCTTCATATAAAATACATAGAAAGGCAACAAGTATAGACTACTATTAATACTATAATCGCCCATAAAAAAATGGAGAAGGAGTTATACTTAAAATGAAATTGATTATCCTTTTATTATTAATCGGCATGATTCCTTCATTATTAAGGATGTTTCCGTCTGTTGACGAATCCTCCGACTAATTGAAGTTACGCTGATCACTTATTGCACAAGGTGACACTTCGTTTTATATTCTGTCACTTGTTCACTCTTAAATTCGTTTTCTGGACATAATAGTTATAATTATGTATTTCGTGTTAATGAGGTGAACTATGTCTTTGTCAGTTACAATGGGTCCTCGCCTGCAAACGGTCGCATCGTATGTTCCAAATGGTGTAAATCTTGGAGACATCGGGACAGATCATGCTTATTTGCCCATAGCCCTTTATGAGACTCAACGAATATCAAAAGCAGTCGCTATTGACGTTCATGAAGGTCCATATCAATCTGCCTTGACTGCCGTTAAAGCTCGGCATTTAGAAGCAGTTATTGATGTGCGGCTTGGGGATGGCTTAATGCCGCTCGAGTCTGGGGAAGTCAATGTCTTAACGCTTGCGGGGATGGGTGGAAGAACCATGCTAGACATCCTCTCCGCTAGACCGGACGTTTTAGAGTCTGTGCATGATCTTATCCTGCAACCCCAAGGTGCAGAGAGCGCCGTACGATTGGCAATGTTAGGTGACGGGTGGCGGCTTAAGGCTGAAAGATTAGTTGAAGAGGATGATCGAATCTATGTGGTTATGGCATATTCTAAGGACGATGGCTGGGACGGTGCCGAGCTTCAAACGATTCAGCGCAGTTGGATTCAACGTTTATACCCCCTCCTTGAGAATGGGAGTATCTTAGCTGCAGAGTTTCAAAGCCTTGTACAAAAACTGGTTTGGCATTTTGGGCCGCTAATCTTGGATGAACGAACGGACCTCTTGTCACGATATATGAATGAATACAAGAGCATGCTTGCAAGGCGAATGGAACAAATGAAAAAGTCGAACAACACTGAGATTATTGCCAAAATCAGAGAAGTATCTGAGGAATTGGCTTTGGTGGAGGGATTGCGAATATGGCAGTAACAACGGAATTGGTTGCTCAGGTCATAGAAAAGATAGCTCCCAAATCCTGGGCAGAGGATTGGGACAATGTCGGGTTGCTCGTCGGGAGTGGCTCCACCCCAATTGAGCGTATCCTGATTACTTTAGATGGAACTTTGGAGGTCGTCGAAGAAGCGAAAGCTTATGGTGCACAGCTTATCGTTGCGCATCACCCCATAATTTTTCGTCCTCTTAAAAATTTGAGAGCAGATAATGCCGCGGCTCAGATCCCACTGCGACTTTTGCAACACAAGATCGGCTATTACACGGCCCATACGAATTTGGACCAGTCTACATTTTCATCGAGTCGAACGCTTGGTGAGGTCCTCGAATTGAAGGAAATGAAAATATTGGAGGAGCCTGCGCATGACCTCATACCGCTTCTTAATAGTGGAGAGAAGCGAGGGTATGGGGTAAGTGGGTATCTACCTAATCCTAGAAAGTTAGGGGATATCTGGAGGGAATTCTTAGGCTGTTTATATCAGCCGGGAGTCTATGCACAGCCCTATGATTTGGGTGGAGTTCGCCTAGCGGGTTCGCCAGAGAAGCTTGTGCGAAAGGTTGCCATCGTAAATGGGAGCGGAGCACGCTTTGTGCAGAAAGCGTTGTTTAAAGGAGCCGATCTTCTCATTACTGGTGACGTCGACCACCATGCCGCCCTGGACGCTCTGGAAGGAGGTATGGCCTTAGGTGACCTCGGGCATTTTCTTAGTGAGGCCCCCATGCTTCATACAATGTATCAATATCTATCTGCAGAAAAGTCTCTTCAGGGTATTGAGATTCGAGTGAGTTCTAAAAATCATTCGCCTTGGTTATGATTTTCGAGTCATAGCCAGCAGACAACACCAGTATAGCTTGTGAAAGTAAATATTACCACTTGACATGGGTCGCTGGATATTGTACTATTATGTTCAAGGAATAGTCTGAATAATTGGTTATCTTCACTGAAGTTATAAAGCTTATATAATAATTTTATAAAGCTTATATAATAATTTTATAAAGCTTATATAGAAGAATTTTAATCTTTAGATTTATTTAAAACACTAGAAAGGAGCTCGATAAGACTATGATTATGAACCGAATTGATCACTTACGTAAAGAACGCGAAAAAGTCTTAACAAATTTAGCAGAGAATAATGGTAACCGTGCGAAATGGCTAACTGTACTAATGGACATTGATGATGAGATGGAGGAAATACTAAAAAAATAAGCTTTAAACCAATTGGGTAAAATTATCCATTTGACCAACACTCGTTTTTCTAGTAAGATGACTTAGCGAAGCCAATCAGATGATCGCGGGGGTAAGGACCGAAAGGTCGCCTCTGAGGAAAGTCCGAGCTCCACAGGGCAAGGTGCTGGGTAACACCCAGTGGGGGGAACCCCAAGGAAAGTGCAACAGAGAGATACCGCCGATAACGGAGGTCAGTTGTCAGAGGCCGGAGGTCAGAATAAGTTCGTTCTAATCCGATTTCTGGCTTCCGACGACTGACTTCCGAGTAGGTAAGGGTGGAAAGGCGAGGTAAGAGCTCACCGGCAGCTAGGTGACTGGCTGGCCATGTAAACCCCACCTGGAGCAAGACTGAATAGGGGAACTATGAACGGCCCGTTTTTGTTCCCGGGTAAGGTCGCTAGAGGCCGTCGGTAACGGCGGTTCGAGATAGATGATCATCACCTCCATATGGAGGAACAGAACTCGGCTTATAGATTGACTTCGCGTACTTATGGGAAACCGGAGGGTGCATATTTTTTAACTTCACTGTTTCCCTTCAAAGATCGGTTCTTCTTTATCCATAAGACAAGCTAACGACTCCACCCCAGTAAATTCAGGGGTTGGAGTCGTTGGCTTAATATAAGGTATAAATTTGCATTGGTGAGAGAAAACTAAAGTATCATCTAGAGAGCAGAGGGGGTACGGGTTGACGATTTTAAATTCGAGGAGTTCTGATTTATGACTCTAATTACGGAGGCGCGTCCTTTCGCCGTCGCCTTATTCTCTATAGTCCTAGGTGCTACCGGACAATTTCTATTTCGACTGGGAATGCTTCATTACGGAAAGGTCACAGTTACGGGGATCTGGGGACAACTCGGGTCGATCATTTTTACTCCAGCAATTTTCTTTGGTTTTTCGTGCTTCGGGGTTAGTTCCATTCTTTGGCTTGTTGTAATATCACGCTGGGAGCTTAGCTATGCCTATCCGCTTGTTGCACTGGGATATGTGATGGCAATATTTTATGGAACGTTTCTACTTCGTGAAACTCTTACCCTACCTAAAATCGTAGGAAGTGTGCTGATCTTAGCGGGAATAAGTGTTTTGGGGTTATGGGGACAATCTTAAAGAAAAGGAGAAAAATATTTAGATAGTTTTCAAAAACTTTATCCACCATATAGAGTTGCAACGCTTTAATGAATAAGATATGATAGTCTAAAGTAGAAGCGCTAGTCATTGCTAGTGATTTGTACACTCTTAAGCTACAACTGAATAACGTTTCCAATGGGCCACTCAATATCTTTTTTGGAGTCATAAAGACAAGAAAAAGGGGCGTGTGTTGGATGAAATTAAAGGACTTCGGGCGAGGCGCGCGGATTGAATTATCTAAAATGGCCAAACTACTCGGAATGAAGTTTATCGGTTATAATCCACAGGCTCAACAGGTATCGTTGGAGGTTAAAGGTAAAGGGGTTACTTATCCCTTAGAAGAGTTTATACAACAGTATGAAAGAGTGTGTACGACAACTTAAACTAAACTCGAAACATATTTATATATTGGAATAGAATGTCAAGGGGCTGTAACAAAATTTGTTTTTGTTGCAACCCCATTTTGTTCGCTGCTATTTCTTTTGATAAAAGAAAGAGGAGATGGATTTTAGGCCTAGTTGGTTCATCCCAAAAAGATGTTCAGTGCTACCCGTAAAGAGGATTCCGCCGGGTCGTAAGGAGTCCACAAACTTTTTGTAGAGGATTTCTTTGGCATCATCCGTAAAATAAATTACAACATTACGGCAGGCGATAAAATCATAACCGGACTGGAACCGATCCGTCAGCAAGTTCTGGTGCTGGAACGTAACCTGTCGTTTAACCGAATCTTTGATTTGATAGCCCATGTCTAATGGGGTAAAATACTTGAGTAAAATCTCAGGTGGAGTGCTTGCAAAATCATTTTGTTTATAGAGACCATCTTTGGCTTGTTTTAGTACATTAACATCAATATCTGAACCTAAAACGGTAAACTTGGCAGTCGGAAAATAGTCGATCATTGTCATGGCTAAGGAGTAAGGCTCTTGACCGCTTGAACACCCTGCGCTCCAGAGTTTTAGAGGATTTTTGCTCTGGAGGAGTAGGGGAATAATCGTTTCCCGCAGCGTTATCCATTGATTGACATCCCGAAAGAATTGAGAAACGTTAATGGTTAAATGTTTGAAGAAGGCGTCATACAAGACGGAGTCAACGCCCAGAGCTTTTAGAAACTCCGGATAGGTTGGGTGCCCATGAGAGTTCATAAAGCTAAGGATTCGCCGTTGCATCTGATTTTGCTTATAAAACTTAAGATCTAGTCCACTCTTGGGGTGGAAAGCCTTAATAAATTCTTCGTAGGTATTTGGCATGGATGCGTAGGACAAAGGGTTACACCTCTTTTCTAAAAATATTAGTAAAAATTAAGTTAAATTAAGTTAAAATAGAAGATATCTATAGTTGCATAGCGAATAGGTTTAATCGTATAAGTTCTTAAGCAAAGAGGTCGACGATCAAGCCCCGAATTTCATCGATCTTGGTTAGGATTTCAAGGGGTTTGGCTTGCTGATCAAGGAGTTGCTTCCCTAGCTCATCTAACGCGTGATCAATTTTAGCTATTCTCGCCATAACCTTAGGTCGTCCTTGAGAATCCCATGATGACTCATCCTGCATTTTTCGGCTTTGTCCAAAGGTTGAACGAAGAAAGGATTTAACCATATCACGGAAATCTTTAAGGTCACGGAGTGTGAGTGTTTGAGATAACTTCTTTCCCTGTGTCCCAAGACGGCTGAGGAAGGATTGGAGTTCAATGCGCTGAATCTGTTGGGTCTGAGTTAAGATTCCGCTAAACTCATTGCTTCGATCTAGGGAGCTTTGAGAATCGAGATTGGAAGCTGGGACTTGATGTGGGGTATCAATGCGTATTGACATAGTCATTCTCCTCTTAGAAAGGATTAAAATGCAGACGCGCAGAGTATTTTTAAAAGCAATGCTGGTTCTTGGGGCAATCGCTTTACCTTGGAGTCTTTTACCTACCCGTTTTGGAGAGGCTTTAAAGAAGAGGTTAGGGCTTCCACCCGTAGAATTGTTGCTGCCACCAAAGATTCAACTAAATAATGATTTTAAAGCAGAAAGCCTAAGTCGTATCGCCTTGGATGATATTTTTGCTTTAACCGATTCAAACATGCAAGGCCGTAAAGCGGGATCCATAGGAGAAGTTAGGGCAGCAGAGTATCTGTCGTCCCAATTAAGTATGCTTGGCTTAAAGCCAATGGGAGATCACGAAACAGGATTTACACAAGTGTTTACGATTCCTCCGGTTCTGGAAAGTAGGGTTAATGGCCGATTGACCTTTAAAGCTGGGGTAGATAATCAATTAAGAACTCCGAGTGTCAATCTTTTAGGTGCTCTTATGGGGGAAAAAACGGAGGAAATTATCCTTCTTTCCGCCCATTATGATCACTTGGGGATTTTTGAAGGAGAAGTCTATCCTGGGGCCAACGATAACGCCTCTGGTGTAGGGTGCGTTCTAGATGTCATGCGGCGTATCATACGGGAAGAAAATACCCCGAAACGTACGATCGTCCTAGCTTTCTGGAGTGCCGAAGAGATGGGGTTTGTAGGATCTCAGGCCTTTGTCCACTCTGCCACGTTTCCTCTTCATCAGATCCAGGCAGTACTGAACGTCGATACGGTGGGAAATGGAATGATCGGGGATTTTGCGCTCTGGGCGGACGGGGATAACTTAGCCTTCAAAACTATCCGTCAAGCCTCAGCTGAGGCGGGCACCAGTGCCCAAAAAACATCCCAAGCAGGCCATAACAGTGATTCCATCAGTTTCGCCTCCGCGGGTATACCAGCGGTGACCCTCCTGGCTCGAGATTGGCTATACAAAAATCATTCAGTAGAAGACAATATCGCGCTGTTGAAGCCTGAACAAATTCAACTAGCCACCGAGATTGTGTACCGAGCAGTACGCATTTTGGCTTTCTAAGGGGTTATTTTTACAGCAGGAAGAATTGGGGCAGAATTAGCAGCTTGGTTATTGGGCTCTGTTAAGTCATATTTGGTGCGAAGTATGATTAGATCAATCCGACGGTTTCTACCACGACCTACGTCAGTATTATTGGGAGCAATCGGTCTAAACTCTCCATAACCTGCTGCGGAGAGACGGTTGGGAGAGATCCCATCACGCTGTAAGATATGAACAACATTGGTTGAACGAATCACGGATAGTTCCCAATTACTGGGGAACTTTGCGGTATTAATCGGCAAATTGTCAGTATGTCCTTCAACCTTGATTTGATTGGGCGCTACGGTAAGAACCGTGGATATTTTCTCGAGGATATCTCGTGCTCGAGAAGTTATATCGGCTGAGCCACTTTCGAAGAGTAATGTTTCCTGGATGCTGACGACTAGGCCGCGTTCTTCGATAGTCGATACTAAAGTCGACTGGATACCGTTGTCCGCCGCAAACTTATCTAGTTTGGCCTTGATCGCATCAATACTCATCTTTTCAGTGTCGCTATTTCCCTGATGGCTTGTTTGGTTGGGATCATTTCCCTTGCCCGGGACGGAGGTTTTTGAGGAAGGAGTCCCAGTCGTAAAGAGCGATGGTCCAACCGGGCTAGTAGACAACTCGATTTTCGCGGGTGTGCCTCCGCCGAGGGCCTTATTAAGGGACTCAGCAACAGCGGCAAATCTTTGTGCATCGACTTTACTCATGGAATAAAGAACGACAAAAAAGATCATCAGCAAGGTGATTAGATCAGAATATGTAAGCAGCCAACGTTCGCCATTTTCTTTTTCTGCCTCATGTTCGCGTTTTCTACTCATCGGCTTTCACTGACTGCCGGACGGCCTGATGCGGTTGCACCGTCTTCTTTATCCTCGGAGGGAAGTAAAGAGCCGATATGGGTTTTTAGTTTCTCTTTCAGGATAGAGGGATTTTCACCTGCTTGAATCGAGAGGATTCCATCTAATACCATTTCCATGGACGATACTTCTGCTTTGTCCTTCATTTTGAGCTTCGTAGCAATTGGAAGCCAGAGCAAGTTTGCGGAGGCGACCCCATAAAGGGTAGCAATAAAAGCCGCGGCGATAGAATGGGAGAGCGCTTCTGGATCCGAAAGATTGCCTAAAACCATGACGAGGCCCATAACTGTTCCAATGATTCCCATAGTAGGCCCAAATCCACCAGCCGATTCGAACACGGCGACTCCAACTTTATGGCGTTTCTCAAGAACGGCGATATTTGATTCCAAGATCTCTCGGGTAATTTCCGGGTCGGTTCCGTCAATGACGAGTTGCAAGCCTTGGCGAGTAAAGCGATCCGTTACGGTTTCAAGTTCTTGTTCAAGGCTGAGTAATCCTTCTCGCCGTGCTTTTTCGGCAAAGCGCACCAGGGTCTCGTATGCTTCGATGGTGCCAAACGACTGGGCGGTAAACGCAATTTTTAACCATTTAGTAAAGTGTTTAAGGTCGGAGAGTGGAAAACTGGTTAATACGGCTCCTGCTGTCCCCCCAAAAACTATAATGGCCGCGGATTCTCCGCCAAGTGATCCGACACTTCCTCCTTCCAAAATATACCCGACGATCAGGGCACCGAATCCTAAGACGATACCAAGTATGGTTGATAAATCCATGTTGTTGCCGCGCCCCGAATACTTTACAAAAGTAAATTGCTTTTTATAAGGGGTTACGACGTACCTCCCTTGCATTTTTTTATGTAGGTGTTTAAGAAGACTTCGGATTTGTAAATCGGCTAAAGATAAAAATGGATTGTTTAAAAGGGCTCATATATAAATATCGACATATTTCATTCGAAGTGTTAGCGCCTTTATTTTGCCAGTTAATATTTCCGGAAGGCCCCTTCACGCCATCACGGTGCCTTGCCATCCTTGGCGGTGCTACTAACCTCGAACGTCCTGTTCGAGTCATGGCTACAGGGACACTTGGCCATCCTTGGCCGGCGGTCCCTTCCCGCCATCCTTGGCTACAGGGACACTCGACCATCCATGGTCAGCGCTAACAAGAAGGCTAATACGTGCGAAGACAGTGTCTGCAAGAAGGTTAATTCGTGCGAAGACAGTGTCTTCGCGCGGGCGACAGCCAAGTTTTCTTTATACTATTATACAGGAAAAAAAAGCGAAGGAACGAAAATATTTACTCTTTGGAAAGAAAAATATTTATATCCAAAAAAAGCGTATTATATCAATAAATAAAAGAAAACTATGATTAATGAGTATGAAGGGGAAAATTCCTCTTCAGTTTTGCCAGTCCTTCGTCGATATAGATAATAAGAATAATGTATCTGGAGTGAGCGATATGAAAATAGATGCAACACCTATTTCCTCAGTTGGAAACGTTCAAACGGCCAATCGCTTGAATCAAGTCGATAAGAAGACACCAATTTCTGAATCAGACAAAGTAGCTGTTTCGGACAAAGCGCAAGTGTACCAGCTCTTACTTCAGAAGGTTAAAGAGCTGCCTTCCGTGCGAGAGGAACGTGTACGGGCTCTCACTGAACAGATTGAACGGGGAGATTATAAGGTTGACGGAGAAAAGATTGCGGAAAAATTATTTTCTCCTGAATAATATGAACCCATATGCGAGGGGGAAATTCCGTGACTGAAGCACTTCAGAATTTAAACGAAAATCTAAAGCGACAAGTCCTACTTTATGAGGAATTTAATAACCAGGAAAAAGACAAACAGAAAGCCTTGATGGAGAACAATCTCCCAGAAATTGAAGCAATCACAGCTCGAGAGGAACAGCTCTTGCTCGAGGCCAGCTGTCTGGAAAAAGAACGCCTCTTATGGGCAGAACATATAGGACGTGACGTTGGAAAAGCACCTGAGGATCTCACACTGGCTGAGCTGGCGGAACATTTTCCTGCCTTAGAGGAAGTGAGCCGAGATCTGGACCGTGTGGTTGGTAGTTTGCAAGAAATCCACGATATTAACGCCCAATTATTGCAGCAGGCCATGAAAATTGTCGATTTTACCATGGGAATGCTTACACACCAAGAAAAAAACACCTACGAACATCCAAGGCGTAAAGAGAACGAAGGAAATGTAACCCTTCATCTTTTAGATCGGAGGATTTAATATAATGAATTCCACCTTTTTTGGCATAGAGCTTTCGCGAAGAGCACTGGAATCTCAGCAAGCTGCTTTGAATGTTACAGGACATAATATTTCTAATTCGAATACCCAAGGATATACAAGGCAGATTCCGAATTTGACGTCGACTACACCTCAGTCAATACTAGGATCATCTGGAAGGAACTTGAGCTTAGGTACTGGGGTTACACTAGATACAATTACTCGCGCTAGGGACATGTTTGTGGATCGGCAGTTTCGCTGGGAAAATTCAAAGCAGCAATATTGGGAGGGTAGACAGGACAGTCTGGGGAAAATTGAAGGTTTACTTAACGAACCTTCAGACGACAGTATTAGTAACGACATGACAAAATTTTGGACTGCTTGGAGTAATCTTTCGAAGGACCCAGATAATTTGGGGGCTCGCTCAGTTGTAAGAGAACAGGCCTTAACGCTAACGGATAGCTTTCATAATATTGCCCAGCAGGTTAGTAATCTGAGACAAAATATGAATGAGACCATAAAGACTCAAGTTAAGGAAATCAATACATATGCTCAACAAATTAAAGATTTAAATGACCAAATTAAGCGCGCCGAGATTTCTGGGGACAACCCCAATGATTTACGTGATCAGCGGGACATGCTGGTGGATGATCTATCGAAGGTAGTCTGTGTAAGGGTAATTGAGAGCAAAGATACGAAGTTCACGGATCGTAATGTAAGTAATTATAAGATAGTAATCGGAAATGAAAATGCGGAGAATAATACTTTGGTGGATAATGGTACGTATCGTCTCTTAGAGGATCCTCCACCTCAAAATGATGAAGGGTTCTCGAATATTGTCTGGAGTGATGATACTAGTACGAATGTAGACCTAGGTGTGAAATTTGGAACTCTATCTGCAAACCTCGAAATTCGTGATCAGGATCTTACTAAGTTTTCGGCCCAACTCGATTCCTTAGCTCAAGGAATCGCCAGTGCAGTCAATGCACTTCATCAGACAGGGCAGGGTTTAACCATAGAGGATACAGGCGGAATAAATTTCTTTACGGATGGATCGGATTCACCAACGCTTGACTCACAGGGACTTCCGGTGGTTACAGCTGAAACTATTAACCTCAATTCTGTAATCGAGTCAGACATTAACCGAATTGCTTCAGGAGCACAAGATAGCACAATGGTTACTGTGGGAGACGGGAGCGTTGCTATAGGAATTTCTTCATTAGCAGTCGGCTGGGATGCGCTTAAGGATTTAATGGCAGCTGGCAAATTAGGCGCAACGGACCAGAATGCTTTTTCTGCCGCTTCTTTAGGAGATTACTACAGTGCTAACGTTGCTCAATTGGGTGTAGATGTTCAGCAAGCAAATCGGATGAAAGCAGGAGAAGATGTCCTGGTTACGAACCTGACGAATCAAAGGGAATCTTCGAATGGGGTATCACTTGATGAGGAAATGACTAACCTTGTAAAATTTCAGAAAAGCTATACGGCGGCTGCCCGAATGGTAACCATGATGGATGATATGTTGGAAACAATTGTTAAGGGTATGGGAATAACCCGTTAGTGAACTCGTTCAACTAAAGTTGAACATCGAGACTTCGGTGACGTAAGTCTCCAGTGGAGACTTACGCCGAAGGCGCAGATCCACAGACGAATACTTTCGCGCTGTAGGATGGAGTCTACCTCCTTCGCCGCCAAGGATTTTTATCAGGAAAGGGCGGCTCGGCGAAACCCTCTACTAGAGGCTTTCGTCACCGAAGCGGAGTACGGTGTACACTCCCATTTGTAGAAGTGGGAGTCTCACGATTGGATAGATATGGACAGTAATCGAGAGTGAGGGATCAGCTTTGCGGATAACAAATAATATGTTGAGCCAAAACTTATTACGAAATCTAGAAACAGCTCAGGGAAGAATCGATGATTTGCAAGATCAGCTATCTTCGAATCTTCGGATAAATAAACCTTCCGATGACCCTATAGGGATTCAAAGTTCTATGCGTCTGCAGAATACTATTTCTTCTGTCGAGCAGTGGAAGACTAATGCGGATGAAGCGATAGGGTATATGAATTCAACGGATAGCACCCTAGGTGAAATTACAACAATGTTACAGCGAGTAAGGGAGCTTGCTGTTGAAGGGTCAAACGGAACCTTATCAGGAGATGATAAGCAAAAAGTTCGTATTGAAGTCGACCAGATTGCTGAACATCTCCGTTTGATGGCCAATACTCAAATAGGGTCAAAATATATTTTCTCAGGGACCCAAACGAATAAAGAACTGCAAATTTCAGCAGATGGTATCGTGTCTGAAGGAAATGATCAATCAATTTTGTTCGAAGTAGGGAATAATTTGTCCTTGCCTATTTCTGTCAATGGACAAACCTTGTTTGGTGGGGGTACTCCTGAGGAGCCTGCCGGAATATTCGTTACTTTGAGTAAATTAAGTACAGCTTTGGACACCAATGACGCAGAGGGGATCTCCGAGGCATTAACAAACGTTGATGTCGATATTGACAATGTAATCTTTCATCGTGCAGATTTAGGGGCGCGTACTAATCGGATGACGTCACTTCGAGACCAGTTGGATGCTACATCATACAATCTGCAAAAGAATCTTTCCGATATTATGGATGCCGATATGGCTAAGACTATTACGGATTTTAAGAATCAGGAAAATACGTATAAGGCTGCCTTATCAGTAGGGGCACAGATTATTCAACCGTCGTTGGTGGATTTTATCCGATAGGGATGTTTTGTTAACACTCGGTCAGCCAGATTTCGCAGACCAAACTAAAACTCAGACTCGTTTTTGGGTAGAGGGTACCCGCCAATTCGCCCTCCTTGGCGCAGTTGGCGGCTTCGCACATCGTGTGCTCAGCCCTTGGTATGGGGTCCTCGTCTTCGTTAAGTTTGGTAAGCCGCTCAATCTGAGGCTTCTCTCGTGTTAAGCAAAACATCCGGGCATTGGTGGAAACGTTTTGTTAACACTCGTTCAGCCAGAACTCGCAGACCAAACTAGATCGTTCTCTACCACGACCGAAGGGAGTCACTGATATGCTCCGAATTAATATTTCTACCCAGCCCACGCGTTTGGATTACACCCTTCGTAATGCCCAGACGAACCTGCAATCCACCCAGGCAAAGGTGCAAATGGAGACGACTCCTGCGAAGGTGGAAATTAGTCAACCTCGCGGGGAACTGACGATCGACATGACGCCTTGCCGTTATTCAATTGGTCTTAAAAATATTACGGACTTTGCCAAGGAATATGCTGAACGTGGTAAGCAAATCGTCATGGAAGCGACCGCGCGTATTGCCCAAGAAGGCAACCAACTAGCTCGGATTGAGAATAAATCCGATGCGGTTTCCGATATCGCTTTCGATTCCAGTCTCTCCGAAGTTGACATTACTTGGGCCCCTATCGCTCCACCTGAAATTCATTATCAAGCTAATCCGGCTCAGTTCAACCCCACCGCAGGAAAAGTCAACTATTCAGTACAACCTGGTACCGTTCAAGGAAATTTCCAGCATGGCAGTGTCGATATTCGAGTTACACAATACCCCAGTATTGAGATTTCAACGGTGGATGTTAAGGTTTGAAGCGCTGCATTCGTTTATGATACGAGCCCCTAAATAGGAGGAAATGTTATGAAAGTAAAGTCCACTAGATTTGGTGAACTGGAAGTGGCAGAAGAACAACTATTTGACTTCCCGTATGGAATTCCCGGTTTTCCTGAAGAGAAAACGTTTGTGTATCTGCCCCATGACGCAGAAAGCCCTTTCTCATTTCTCCAGTCGACAACTGAAGCCAATTTAACCTTCTTGTTGGCAGATCCATTTTCCTTTTTCAAGGACTATGAATTTGTCATTGAGGATGAAGTGGCTAAGGAATTAGGTATTTCCCAAGAAAATCCACCCCAGGTATTTTTGATCGCTACTGTGAAGGAAAAGCTGGCAGATATGACGGTTAATTTGTTGGCGCCTATAGTAATAAATGGGGTCAATCACACTGGTAGGCAGGTTATCTTGGACAAGCCGGAGTATTCTATACGTCATAAACTATTTTCTGACGGCTTGCAGGCAGAAGAAGTCAAGGGGGGGAAGTGATATGTTAGCACTTACCCGCAAAGCCGGTGAGCGAATCGTCATCGGGGACGACATCGTGGTGACTGTGGTCAATATTAAAGGCGATAACATCCGCCTAACCGTAGAGGCCCCCAAAGAGATCAAGATCTACCGTGGTGAGATTTTCGATGCCATTGCAGAGGAAAACAAACAAGCCGCCTTTCCTAAGGATTTAGCGGAGTTGGATATGCTGAAAGGTCCCAGGGGAGCGACAGTAGCGAAGCTCCCTCGAGCCTAAGCTTTATGGAGCAATCAATAGTAGACGAAAACTGCTTGAATCAGAAACTTGAATGGGTTAAGGATCGATTAGAAAAGCTAGACGAGATTGAGGCTAAACTGATCGCAATGAGACACTTGGCCGAATTTGCCAGAGACTATAAACTTAGCAGCAAGCAAATCGAGAGGATCAACACTAAGCTGCGTAAATTTCAGCAAGAGCTTCTTGAAATGGATGAAATAGTTGGGAGGGATCTATTTGGATATAGCAGCTTTGTCAATGGTACTTAATCAAAACAAAGTTCAGGAACAGGCGGGCCTCTCCGTCCTGAAAATGGCTATGGGTGTTGCAACGAATCAGGGGGATACAATAGCGCTTTTAGCTAGTGAGACAACCAAGGCCATGGAATCGTCCGTTCAACCAAATTTAGGAGCTATGCTTGATATTCAGGCATAAGAAAGAGCCACTAGCTTGGGGATACCTTGCTAGTGGCTGTATTAATTTTGTGGTATAATATGGGTATCGTGTTTATCAAGGGGGATGTTGCTTTGGATGAATCGGCTTGTGAAAAGATAGATGGTTATACTTACGCCGACTACTTGCAATGGGATAAAGGGAGGCGTTTAGAACTGATTGAAGGAACAATTGTAGATATGACTCCTGCCCCATCCCGTCTACATCAGGAGATCCTTATGGAACTGGGTAGACAGTTTTCCAATTATCTACTAGGTAAGGTTTGCAAAGTGTACATGGCCCCGTTTGATGTTCGTTTGCCTTATCAGGATGAGAAAACAGAAGAAACTAAAACAGTGGTACAACCCGATCTGGTGGTCGTATGCGATCCCCGAAAACTTGATCAAATGGGATGCGAGGGAGCCCCAGATTTGATAGTAGAGGTTCTATCACCCACTACGGCTAAACACGATTTAATCGTAAAGCTACGACTCTACGAGCGGGCCGGAGTCAAAGAATATTGGGTTGTTCACCCTACAGATCAAACTCTTATGGCTTTTGCGTTGCGCAAAGGGGAATACGGCAAGCCTAAGGTATATGCATCTCCAGAACGTGTCCCTGTCGATGCTATTGCAACATTCACAGTGGATTTAAGCACTGTCTTTAATTTGCTTTAAGAGACTAATTGTGAGTGAACGTAGTGGCATAGACTTGACAAAGGAGGAGCTTAGTTAGTCAAGTCAGCTTTAATTTTCTGGATTGTTGTCAGAGGTAAGCCTGTGATTTTAGCTACAATTGTTGGTTCTATCCCCTCAATTAATGCGTTGCGGGCATCTTCATGCTTGCCTTCTGCTTTGCCTTCTGCCTTACCCAGAAGCTTGCCTTCTTCTCTTATCCATTCTTCAATCTGGGTCATGCTTAACACCTCCAGTAATTTCTTCTTATATTCTTCTGGTAAAAATTGTCGGTAATGGCTATGATTGATCCTATAACAAAGTCGGTCAATTTGGAATTGGCTGATTTAGCCAATTGTGCAGCTTTAATGGTCATCTCCGCTTCGGGTTGTTGACTCTTCATTAATGGTAGAAGTATCAGTTTCAATATATCTGCTTCTTCTAATTCCGCTCCTTGGTCAAGAAGGGTCTTTATTCTATAATATTCTGCATCGCCGTCCATGCTCTTGAGAAAGACGTTGTTGACTCTGTAGCATAGCGATCCTTTTTCCAGTAGTTCGGGAGCACTCTCGATTCGACCTGAATATATTACGGCTGTGTTGACATTCATGTTGTGTCTTTCAACAAGTCTAGCTACGTAGTAGGCAACTCGCCGCAAGAGGTCCTCAGGGACTGTGGTCTGGAATTCCAAGTGGAGCAGGGTATCGTCTCTAAGAGGAATACAAAGTCTACCCGCTTCTCTTTGACCTCCACTACAGGTAAGACCGTGGGCATGATATCCACAATCTTAGCTGTCTTAAGCCCGAACACCTCTAGCGTCTTGTCCTTAAACATTGCAGCGGTGGCCTTCATGATAATATCGTTATTGTGACCGCTGATCTCCGTTTCCAACGACTATCACCTACCCCTTTGTAAATATTATACTATATACTAAGCTGTTAAACTACAGGATAATTGACCATTCCTACGCAACAATCAAATCAAAAGATTTCGTCGAGTAGTGCCGGGTACCGGGGCAAGGTCCGACCAGCGGAAGGCCTTTGCCTCGCGCATGACTACTTTTTAGGGTTCCGTCAACAGCGCTTACATTGCAGAGCAAACGATAATCGCACGATCCGAAAAAATTTGACTTTGCCGAGTTGGCTTAATGATCTAGCCGTAAAAGCTGGTGTAAATTTTTCGCAGGTTTTACAGGAAGGCTTGAAAGAAAAGCTTGATGTCCAAAATCGTTAACGCCAATTGTCTAGATATGGAATCATTCGTTCAACTAAATTTGGGTGCAACTCTTGATATACTAGCATTAAGAAAGCCACTAGCTTAGGACATACCTAGCTAGTGGCTTACCGCTGCTTCTCTTTAGTCCTGAGGGGGCCAGACCCCGAGCACTGGTCCCATTGGAGATACATATCACAACTATTAATAAGTACGGTGATGATATTTGACAATCATGAATAATAAGAATATTATATAAATAAGAATCTGATATAAATAAGAGCGAAGATGAATAACTAAGGGAGGTTAATAATGAGTATAAATGATTTTTCTAACGACCAAGCACTCAACGTAGTAAAGGCTACGAGCAGAATATCTAGTCGTGGGCAAATAGTTATCCCTTTGGAAATACGAAAAAAATTAGGTATTGGTGAGGGAGATCACTTGACATTTATTGCTGAAGAGAACGGTGAAGTTAGGGTTGAAGCTGTTAAGAGCCAACGTATTTCAGAATTATTCGGTATTCTAAAAACACATAAGTCATTTAAACCAGTTGATGAAATTCGGAAAGAAGCGTATGAGAAGATGGCACAAAAAGAGTTACAGGACGGGGAGGAAGGATAGTTGGCGAGGAAACTTTGGCTGGACACTAATGTAATCATCCGAATTATTACGGGTGATCCCAAAGAGCTGGCACAAGAAGCTAAAGATATGATTCTAAAAGTTGAGATGGGAGAATTAGTTTTGCGCTTGTCTGCCATAGTTGTGGCCGAGTGTTGTTGGGTATTAGAGTCTTTTTACGAAGCGCATCCATCTGACATCTCAGATACTTTGTTGAAATTCACTAATGCAATTGGCGTTGAAACGGAGGAAAAGCTCGTCGTACAACAAGCACTTCTTGATTTTTCAGTCAAAAAGGTTGATTTTGTGGATGCATATATTGCGGCACATGCCAAAGCCAACCCCCCGGAGGATGTGGTAACGTGGGATAAGCATTATAAGCGTTTAGATATTAGTCATGACAGACCAAGAAATTGGTAGCAGCTTTTACTAAAGCAATCAAATAAAGAGCGGCAAAAACATTCCCCATTCCCTGCTCTTTCCAACGTTCCATCATAAAACTTACAACTTTTTGATATTCTTTTACTATAACTACTGTCCTAACTACTGTCCGTGAGACAACCAAGTCCAGGGAATCGTTCGTTCAACCAAATTTGGGAGCAACTCTTGATATACGAGTAGCTTTATCACTTCTGAGGAAATTGACAATGAAATGTTGGAGGAGTGGGATGAACATTGAGCGGTATACTTTATATTGGGTTGATCTGAATCCTACTGCACTGATATAGCCAACGCTATCGAAATGGCCCGCGATGAAATCGGGCTTTGGGGGATTTGTGAAGAGGATATGGGTCGGTCTATTCCATCACCATCTACTCTTCACCCTGTATACGCAGACGATGAGATTGTTACCCTAGTAGATATTGATATTGACGCATACCGCAGAGCAAACGATAATCGCACGATCCGAAAAAATTTAACTTTGCCGAGTTGGCTTAATGATCTAGCCGTAAAAGCTGGCGTAAATTTTTCGCAGGTTCTACAGGAAGGCTTGAAAGAAAAGCTTGATATCCAAAATCGTTAATATTATTCTTCCGTCAGCCAGCTTATAAAGCTCATAGACTTTACTCTTTTTCCATTTATCTGGTGTGTTTTCAATATCAATATCAATCACTTCAAATTTGTTTGTGTACCTCGGAGGAGCGACGGAGCAAAATAAACCCTGGAATGCCTGGGTGAACTGCCAATTTCGATCCCGATTTCCTACGATATGAACAATTCTGTCGGCTCTTCAACATCAGGGCAAGTTTTATATAGCACCAATGGGTCAAGGTCTAGATAATCAGTTTCGTCCCATAGTTTTCGAAGAGCTGCATCAGCCTGTCGGCCGTTCGCTGGGAGTAACTGACCGATTCCTCCAGCCGCTTGCCCTTTCCCCATGGGGAAGCAGGTCCTTGCCTCCTTCAGGTGCCGGCCGATCTCGATGGCGCTGGCAAGGAGGGTTTTCCCGGTCTGGTGTCTGATCGTGTTTATTTCACCCGCGATCACGAGCGGCGTGCGATCTGTGTCGAAACTTGAGGGGGTACGACCCCGAGAAAGGTTGACCGAATGGGAGACTTTTCCCGAGCACTCCGAGGAAGGAAAAGGAAGACCCCCGAAGACAATTCTTCTTCGGAGGTCTTTTCCCTAACCGAACACTCGCAAGGGAGGGTGGTTAGTTGATACCAGTGTATTGCCGAACTTCGTCTTTGGGTAGACCAGTTATTTCGGCAATGTCCTCAATACTCA
>Ga0209347_1000624_pt1 | contig 81445 bp, 62 predicted proteins | sample AutmiccommuBRH23_FD_187382 | JGI IMG/M metagenome (GOLD analysis project Ga0209347, IMG submission 187382) | Deep subsurface microbial communities from Mt. Terri, Switzerland - Autotrophic microbial communities BRH/23 (SPAdes) (version 2) | ecosystem: Environmental > Aquatic > Deep subsurface >...
GCGGCCGACGAGGTGCACCGCGAAGCCCAGATCGTCAACATCCTGGCCGAGTGGGCGACGGACGTGGCGGTCAAGGCCATCGCCGATGGGCTCGATCACGACCACGACCACGACGCATAAACGAGGGATAAAGCCATGGCCAACTTTAAGCCGATGCACACGGCCCCGAAAGACCGCCCGCTCCTGCTGCTGACTGCGGACTTCGGCGCGGTCGAAGGGTTCTGGCGGGAGGATGTTCCGAACTTCTATCGGTCGCAGCCGCAGTTCAAATCCTACGACCCGGACAACATGATGGGCGATTGGTGCTCCAACTGGAGGATTGCAGACGATGAGCACGGCCGCCTGATCTGCGGTGCGTCACCGACGGGCTGGGCGGAAATCCCGACGCAGCGCGCGGAGGACTACTGCGGGACGTGCCAGCACGACGGCAAGGGCCGCGAAGGGGAATGGTGGTGGTGCGATGACTGCGGGGCGCCCGAGCGGTTCAGGATTCACGAGCTGGCGCCTCAACCGTCAAAGACCGTTTGACGATTCAACCTGTAAGCAACCGTTACAAGTTCAGAGGGACCGCATCATGGTCGCCAAGGTCGCCGACATCACTGACCTGCCAGCGTGGCCGCGCCTCTTGTCCGAGGTGCAGGCGGCGGCCTACTGCGGCATGAGCGACGAGCACCTCAAGCGGCACTGCCCGGTCTCCCCGCTGCGCTTTGGCCGGCGGGTCCTGTATGATCGTCGCCGAATCGACCAATGGTTGGACGGCCTGGCCAAGGGCCTGCCGTCCACCACCAGCGGCGCCAGCGACTGGACGGAGGCGTTCGGGTGATCATCCGCGTGAGTGGCGTCAAGCGCGTCAAGGCCAAGGGCCGCGTCTACTACTACCACCGCAAAAGCGGCCAGCGCATCGAGGCGGACCCCGGCACGGCCGAGTTCGCGGCCGAGGTGGCGCGTCTCGATCTGGCGCACCAGGACGGCAAGACGGACGCCATCCCCGGCACATGGGGGTGGTTGGTCGAGCGGTACCGGGCCGGGCCGGAGTGGCGGGACGGGCTGGCCGACCGCACCAAGAAGGACTATCAGGCGGTCCTCGATTATCTGGCCGACCCCAAGGGCGACGGCGGACGCGGTATGCGCGACGTCATGCTCGACAGCATCACGCCACCGGACCTGATCAAGATGCGCGACAAGGCCCACGAGCGACGCGGTCGACGCATGGCGGATTACTGCATAGCCGTGATCTCGCTGGTGTGGAACTGGGGCCACCCGCGCGGCCATGTGCCCGCAAGCAATCCGGCAGACGGCATCCCGAAGCTCAAGCGCCCGCGCGGTGCCCGCGTCGTCAACCGGCCATGGGCAGACAACGAGGTGGCCGCCATGCTGACCGCAGCGCCGCCACAGATCGCGGCAGCCGTGGCCCTGGCTGCCTACACCGGCCTCCGCGAGGGCGACGTCCTCAAGTTGCCCAAGAGCGCCCGGCGTGAGGGGTGCATCGTGTGGCGCACCAGCAAGACGGATGCGGAGGTGTGGATCCCGGAGCACCGCGACCTAACGCCCATCCTCGACGCGCTCCCGCCGGCTGATGCGGTGCAGCTCATCACCAACACACGCGGCAGGCCGTGGACGGAGTCCGGGTTCCGGGCCAGCTTCTTCAAGCTGGTGCGCAAACTGAAGGATGCTGGAAAGGTGGGCGAAGGTCTGACCTTCCACGGCCTGCGCCACACCGTGGCCACCAACCTGGCCGACGCCGGCGCCGACACCCGAACAATCATGGCCATGACGACGCACAAGACCGAGGCCCAGGTCGCCCGCTACACCGATCGGGCCGACCGCAAGCGCCTCGCGGGCAACGCCGTCCGGCTCCTTGAGGGCCGGAAAACGGAACGCCCCACGAACTGATTTTGGAAAACTCTGCGGAACGGGATGGAAAACCAAGACAAAGGGGCTGACCTATCTCTAGGCCAACCCCTTGTTCTAATTGGTAGCGGAGGAGAGACTCGAACTCCCGACACGCGGATTATGATTCCGCTGCTCTAACCAACTGAGCTACTCCGCCTCAGGCCTCACGACATTGTAACGTCGTGAGGCCGCAGGATATATCGGGTTCTGAAAGCCCTGTCAACAGCCTGCGACACACTTTTTATTCAACTCATTCTCCGGTGGGCGCCCGGACGATCCAGCCGCCGCCCAGCATGCGTTCTCCGTCGTAGAACACGCAGGCTTGGCCCGGCGCGACGCCGTCCACCGGGGCGTCCAGGAGCACGCGGGCGGCCCCCTCGCCCAGACCCGACACCGTGGCCGGGGCGGGGCGGAAGGAGTTGCGGACCTTGACCGCTACGCGCACGCCGGCCGCCGGAATACCGCCCTCCCCGCCCAGCCAGTTGACGCCGCGCAGGGTGAATTCCGTGCGGCCCAGGGCTTCGCGCGGACCGGCGATGACGCGGCGGGTTTCGGGCTCGACGCGGATCACGTACAGACGATCCGCCGTGCCGCCGATGTCCAGGCCCCGGCGCTGGCCCACCGTGTAGTGGATGATGCCCTTGTGACGGCCCAGCACCGTGCCGTCCACATGCACGATGTCACCCGGCTCGACAGCGCCGGGCCGCAGCTTTTCGACCACGCGGGCATAGTCGCCGTCGGGCACGAAGCAAATGTCCTGGCTGTCGGGCTTGTCGGCCACCGCCAGATCATGACGGCGCGCCAAAGCCCGCGTCTCGTCCTTGGACAGGGCGCCGAGCGGGAAGCGCAGCAGGTCAAGCTGCGGCCCGGTCGTCGTGAACAGGAAATAGGACTGGTCGCGCCCATGGTCGGCGCCGCGCCACAGTTCCGGCCCCCCGCTCACCCCCTGCGCGCCTGGCACCCGGCGCACATAGTGCCCGGTCGCCAACGCCGCCGCGCCCAGGTCACGGGCCGCCGTCAGCAGGTCGCGGAACTTGACCGTCTGGTTGCACAGCACGCAGGGCACCGGGGTTTCACCCGACACATAGCTGTCGGCGAAGGCCTCCATGACATCGGTCAGGAAGGTGCTCTCGTAATCAACCACGTAGTGGGGGATGCCCAGGCGGTCGGCCACCCGGCGGGCGTCATAGATGTCCTGCCCGGCGCAGCAGGTGCGCGTGGCACCCACCGTCAGCCCGGCGTCATAAAGTTGCATGGTCACGCCCACCACGTCGTAGCCGCGCTCCAGCAGCACAGCGGCCGTGACCGAGCTATCGACCCCGCCGGACATGGCAACCACCACGCGATGGTCCCCCGGCCGTCCGGGCAGATCCATGGCGTGGTCCAGGCTTTCCGTCTCAAGAACGTTCATCGCGTCCGGTCCATCAGGTGGCGCCGGACCCCATCCCCCCCAAGGGGCCTTGGCCAGTTTTGCGCTCGTAAGGCTGGGCGCCGCCCAGGCCCGCCAAGGGCCATTGGCCCTTGGAACCCATGAAGAAGGGCGCTTCCCTTAGCGCCGCAGGCCTTCTTCCCACGGTCAGAAGAAATGCGCTGTGCGCGGCTTTGCTCCGCCCTTACTCCCCAAAGACCCCGCCCGGTCAGTCGCCCAACGCATTGCGGCTGCCTTCGGGCAGGCGGACGGTCAGGCCGTCGAGTTTGTCGTTCATAATGATCTGGCAGCCCAGGCGCGAGGTCTTGGCGAGGCCGAACGCCAGGTCGAGCATGTCTTCCTCGTCCTCGGTCGGTTCCTCCAGGGCGGGGTACCATTCCGGGTCGATGATGACATGACAGGTAGAGCAGGCCAGCGAGCCTTCGCACGCGCCTTCCAGGTCGATATCGTTGCGATGGGCGATTTCCAGCACCGACAGGCCTTCCGGGGCCTCCACCTCGTGGCGGGTTCCATCCGGCTCGACAAAGGTCATTTTGGGCATGAGGGGCCTGTCTCCGAGTATAAGAAATTCTGCGCGGACCAAGGGGCCATGGATAGCGTTCCTGCTGCGCCGCGGCAAGGGGTTTTGGACCGTTTGCCTCAGGCCGCCGCCGGCACAAGCCGCACCCAGGCATCCAGAAAGCGGTCGATGTCCTCGGCCCGTGTTGCCCAGCCCAGGCTGACCCGCACCGCCTGCCGCGCCTGATCGGCGCTTGCGCCCATGGCGGTCAGGACGTGCGACGGCGCGACCTTGCCCGACGAGCAGGCCGACCCGGCGCTGACCGCGACCCCGGCCAGATCCAGCGCCATGAGCTGGCGTTGCTGGTCGATGCCGGGCAGGCCGACACAAGTGGTGTTGGGCAGGCGTGCCGCGCCCTCGCCCCAGATGATCGCCTGGGGAGCGATGCGGCGGATGCCGGCCTCAAGGCGGTCGCGCAACGCGGGCAACAGGGGCGTGCAGCGCCGTGCAGCCGCCCCGAACCCGGCGATGCCGGGCGTGTTCTGGGTGCCGCCGCGCCGGCCGCGCTCCTGTCCGCCGCCGCGCACCAGGGCAGTCACAGACTCGGGCACGCGGGCGATCAGCGCGCCTATGCCCTGGGGTCCGCCCATCTTGTGGGCCGACAAGACCAGGAAATCGACGCCGAGCCCGTCCAGGTCAACGGTGATCTTGCCCGGCCCCTGCACAGCGTCGCAAAACACCAGGGCTCCGACCTTGCGGGCCAGGGCGGCGACCTCGGCCACCGGCTGGACGACGCCGGTTTCGTTGTTGGCCAGCATGACCGCCACCACGGCGGGGGCTGGTCCGCGCTCCAGGCGCTCGGCGAGCCACGCGAGATCCACCACACCGTCGGAGGACACCGGAATACGTTCAGCGCCGGGCAGGGCTTCGAGGACGCAGGGATGTTCGATGGCTGACACCAGCGCCGGGGCGCCTGCAAACCCGTGCAGGGCCAACGCCACGGCCTCGGTCCCGCCCGAGGTGAAGATCACCTGATCGGGCCGGGCCGCGACCAGATGCGCCACCGCCTCCCGCGCGTCCTCCATCCTGGCCCGCGCGGCGCGGCCGACTCCGTGGACGGAGGACGGATTTCCGCCTGCCCGCAACGCCTCAGCGACCGCCTCGGCGGCAACCGGCAGGACCGGCGCCGTGGCGTTGTAGTCCAGATAAACCTGCTTTGGCATTACGCGTTTACTGGGCGGCCTGCGCAGGTCCGGTCGCGGTAGGGTCCCGGAACAGACCGCTGGTGCCCAGCACCTTACGCCCGACTACCATCTCCAGGGTCACCGCGCTGAGGTACAAATAGATCTGGTTGCCCAGTTCCTCCCACAGGTCGTGGGTCATGCAGCGGCCCTTGTTGTTGTGGCAGCCGGCCGGACTGCCCGGCGTGCAGCGGGTGGTCTGGATCGGTTCGTCCACCGCCAGGATGATGTCGGAAATCCGCATTTCCGCCGGAACCCGCGACAGCAGGTAACCGCCGCCGGGGCCGCGCACACTCTTGACCAGGCCGCCCTTGCGCAGACGCCCGAAAAGTTGTTCGAGGTAGGAGAGAGAGATCTCCTGCCGCTCGGCAATGTCGGCCAGCGCAACAGGCTTGCCGCTGCTGTGCGAGGCCAGATCGGCCATTGCCATGACCGCATAACGCCCTTTTGTGCTGAGTCTCACCGTCCGTACTCCCTAAGAACCCGGCGACGCCCGTGTTCCGGACGACCTGCGGCCCCTTTTTATGGTGTCCGTCCCGTCGATACAGGTCGCCGATCAGGCGAAGCCTCGGGACATTTGTGCGGAGGCAGGCGTTACCCCTGCCCGCTGCCGGCAACAACCGCCGGCCCGTGTTGTTTTTCGTCCTGCGGCCCGGTGACATCTTCGGCCCCGTCTTCACCGGCCACATCTTCACCCGACGAGTCGTCTGCGTCCCCGGCAGCCGAAGCGGCGACCACACGCGGCAGCCGGCCTGGTTCGGGCGAGCGGCCACGGCCCTCGGCCTCGGCCGCCTGACCTTCGAGTTCCTCGACCCGCTTGGCCAGGACGAGGACCTGATCCCGCAGTTGATCCATGGCGCGGGCCACCGGGTCAGGCAGTTCCTCGCGCGGCATTCCGTAGGCGCAAAATTCTTCGGCCTGATTACGCTGCTTGCTAAGCACGGCGCGGGCCGGGATACCGACCACCGTCACGCCCGGCGGCACGTCCTGTAACACCACCGCATTGGCCCCGACGCGAGCCCCGGCGCCAACAATGTGCGGCCCGAGAATCTGCGCCCCTGATCCGACGATCACGCCGTCGTGCAGAGTCGGGTGGCGTTTTCCGCGTTCCAGCGACGTGCCGCCCAGGGTGACGCCCTGATAAAGGGTCACGTCGTCACCGACCTCGGCCGTCTCGCCGATGACCACGCCGGTGGCGTGATCGATGAACACGCGGCGCCCGACGGTGGCCCCAGGATGGATCTCCACGCCTGTGAAAACCTTGGCCAGATGCGACAGGAAACGCGCCAACAGCTTGAGGTTCCGCCCCCAGCACCAGTGTGAGACGCGGTAGACCAGCATGGCATGCACACCGGGGTAACACAGCACAACCTCGAGGCGCGACCGTGCGGCCGGATCCCGGGTCATGATGGTGTCGATATCTTCCTTGAGGCGCGCAAAAAACATAGCCGTTGAAAGCCGTGGTCGTTGATGTGCTAGTATCCCCTCCGTTCGCGCACCGGCGCGGATGACGGGGGACCTTGAACTTGCTGCTGGGCCGGCATCGGTGAAGGACACGACAGGGAGTGCCGCGGCACCATCCTACACGTCCTTCTTTAGCCCTGCCAGCCTTAGGGTGACTATAGGTTCCCCGAGTATCCCGGTCAAGTTTGACGCGGCACATTTACGCGGTTTTTCGTTTGAAGCCGTAGCGCCGCAGTCACATATATGTTGTTTGCATAAAGGTGCCCCCTAGCCTTGCCCTTCCGTTTTCGCCCCGCCCCACAGCAACGATAAAGCGAACATGCCCGAAGTCATTTTCAATGGCCCGGAGGGCCGCCTCGAAGGCCGGTACCACCACTCAAAGGTGGCCAACGCGCCCATCGCCCTCGTGCTGCACCCGCATCCCCAGCATGGCGGGACCATGAACAACAAGGTGGTTTACAACCTCCACCATGTGTTCGCCCGCCGTGGATTCTCCGTCCTGCGGTTCAACTTCCGTGGCGTCGGGCGGTCCCAGGGGACCTTCGACAATGGCCAGGGCGAGTTGTCCGACGCCGCGTCGGCACTGGACTGGATGCAGACCATCAACCCCAACGCCGAAAGCTGCTGGGTGGCCGGTTTCTCGTTCGGCGCCTGGATCGGCATGCAGTTGCTGATGCGACGCCCCGAGATCGGTGGATTCGTGTCAGTCGCTCCGCCGGCCAACATCTACGACTTCACGTTCCTGGCGCCCTGCCCGTCCTCGGGCCTGATCGTCCACGGAACAGCCGACGAAGTGGTGCCCGAACCATCGGTTCACAAGCTGTCGAACAAGTTGCAGGCGCAGAAAAACATCACCATCAAGTACACCACCATCCCCGGCGCCAATCACTTCTTCACCAGCCACATGGAAGCGATGTCCGAAGCCGTGGACGCCTATGTGACGGCTCACGCCTGACGGATCATATCTGACGGCTCACGCCTGACGGTGCTCCACCCCTGCGAACCGGCCGCCGGTCATCGGCGCCGGGCAGCCGGTGGTGGTCGGCCACGTCAGGGGCAGGCCGCGCAGGGACCGCACCGCGAGAAACGCGAACGCCTGAGCTTCCAGGGCGTCGCCGTCCCAGCCGACCGCCTCGACGGCCTGGACCGGAACACCCAGGCGGGCCTGCAAGCCGGCCATCAGGACCGGATTGAGCCGCCCGCCGCCGGTCACCAGCCAGCGGCGCGGCGCCTCGGGCAGGTGTGCCCGCGCGGCCGCCACGGTGGCGGCGGTGAAGGCGGTCAGGGTCGCCGCGCCACCGGCCGGCGACAGGCCCTCGACCTCGGCCATGAAAGCTGCGAACGCATCGCGGTCCAGCGACTTGGGCGGCGGCGCCGCAAAGTACGCATGGCCGAGCAGCCGTTGCACCACCCCCTCATCCACCGTTCCGGCCGCCGCCAAGGCGCCGTCGCGATCCATCGGCTGCCCGGTGTGGCGGGCGCACCAATCGTCGATCAGGGCGTTGCCAGGGCCGGTGTCGAAGGCCACCGGGTCGCCGTCCTCGCCCAATCCGGTCACGTTACCGACTCCACCCAGGTTGAGCACCGCCACCGGCCGCGCGAGATCCACCGCCAGGGCCTGATGAAACACCGGGACCAGCGGCGCCCCCTGCCCGCCAGCCGCCACGTCGGCGCTGCGCAGGTCGAACACCACGGGGATGCCGGTCATCTCGGCCAGGGCCGCGCCATCGCCGATCTGACGGGTGATGCGCCGCTCCGGGGCGTGGAAAATCGTGTGGCCGTGGAAACCGATGACGCCCACGGAATTGGGCTTTAACCCGGCCTCGGTAAGCAGGGCGCGCACAGCGTCGGCATGGGCCGCCGTCAACGCGCTCTCGACTGTCGCGACCCGGTCCGGGGCGGCCACCTCGCCCAGGACCCCGCGCAACGCGTGCCGGAACGCCTCGTCATAAGGCAGCGTCAGGCGCGGCCCGAGCGCCGTCACCCGCACGCCGTCCGTTTCGATCAGCGCCGCGTCGATGCCGTCCATGGACGTGCCGCTCATCAAGCCGATGGCGGTAATGACTGACCCGTTGGGCATGAGCGGCGTCCCTGCGTTGTTCGGGGTGGCCGAGTATGGTAAACGACGCGGCTCCCTTCGGCTATTCCTGACAAGCAAGAGAACCCGATCATGACAACGACCGCCACCATGCGTTCCCCGTTCCTCAAGACGGTGATCGAGCGCGGCTATGTCCACCAGTGCACCGACCTGGAGGGCCTCGACGCCGCCCTCACCGCCGGGATCGTGCCGGCCTATATCGGGTTCGACGCCACCGCCGACAGCCTGCACGTCGGGTCGCTCATCCAGATCATGATGCTGCGCTGGCTGCAAAAGTGCGGCCACAAGCCGGTCGTGCTGATGGGCGGCGGGACCACCCGCATCGGCGATCCCACCGGCCGCGACGAGGCCCGCAAGATGCTCACCGACGAGCAGATCGCCGCCAACATCGTCGGCATCAAGAAGGTGTTCTCGAAATACCTGACCTTTGGCGACGGGCCGACCGACGCGGTCATGGTCAATAATGCCGATTGGCTGGACAACCTGAACTATATTTCATTCCTGCGCGACTACGGCGTGCATTTCACCATCAACCGCATGTTGAGCTTCGATTCCGTGAAACTGCGGCTTGATCGTGAACAGCCGATGACCTTCCTGGAATTCAACTACATGATCCTCCAGGGCTACGACTTCCTGGAACTCAACCGCCGTAGCGGCGTGCGGTTGCAGATGGGCGGGTCGGACCAGTGGGGCAATATCATCAACGGCATGGAGCTGACCCGCCGGTGTGGCGGCAGCGAATCGTTCGGCCTGACCTCGCCGCTGCTGACCACGTCGTCTGGCGCCAAGATGGGCAAGAGCGCCAACGGTGCCGTATGGCTCAACGAGGAAAAGCTGTCGGCCTATGAATTCTGGCAGTTCTGGCGCAATGCCGAGGACGCCGACGTCGGCCGCTTCCTGCGCCTCTACACCGAACTGCCCGAGGCCGAGATCAAGACCCTGGAGTCCCTCGAAGGCGCGGCCATCAACGACGCCAAGAAGGTCCTGGCCGACGCCGTGACCACCCTGTGCCACGGCCCCGAAGCCGCCGCCCACGCCCGCCGCACCGCCGAGGAAACCTTCGAGAAGGGCGGCGCCGGCGAGGATTTGCCGACCGTGGACGTCCCGGCCTGGGAACTGTCGGCCGGCATGGCGGTGCTCGACCTGCTGGTCACGGCGGGATTGGCCACCTCCAAGGGCGAGGCCCGGCGCCTCGTGCGCGGCGGCGGCATCCGCCTCAACGACGCCAAGGTGGACGACGAAAACGCCACCGTGGACGAGTCGGCCCTGGTCGACGGCCAGATCAAGCTGTCGGCCGGGAAAAAGCGCCATGCGCTGGTGAAGGCGGGGTGAGAGGCAAGCCGTAAAGCAAGCAATTGCTTGGCAACTGTTGTGCCATTCGTCCGCTGACGCGGATGGCTGCCGCCGGCCTGGAGTGACCTCCAGACCTCCTTTGCTTTCTTGAAGAAGAAAAAGGGGTTTGGGGCTTGCCCCAAGCCGGTTTGGGCGGCAGCCCGTCCGCGTCAGCGGAAATGCCGCCCCCTAGGCTTTAGCCCTCAATGATACCCCTCCCCCGCCTTCACCTTCCCCCGGAACACATAGTACGTGTAGGCGGTGTAGGTCAAAATCACCGGGATGAGGATGGCTACCCCGACCAGCAGAAAGGCCAGGCTCTCGTCCGGGGCGGCGGCGTCCCAGATGGTGATGTCGGGCGGCACCACCACCGGCCACAGGCTGATGCCCAGGCCGATGAACGACAGTGCGAAGAGTGCCAGGGTCAGCATGAAGGGCTGAACCTCGCGGCGGAGACGGATGGCGCGGGCCAGGGCGAGGCCGCACAGGCCGACCGCCAGCGGCACCGGGGCCAGCAGGAACAGGTTGGGCAACGAGAACCAGCGTGTGGCGATGCGCGGCTCGACGAACGGGGTCCAGATGCTGACCACGACGATGGCCAGCAGCAGCACGGCGATCAAGCCCGGCATGATGCGGAAGCAGCGGTCCTGAAGCTCTCCCTCGGTTTTCAGGATGAGCCAGCCGCAGCCGAGCGCGGCGTAGCCAGCGACCACCGCGAGCCCGGTGAACAGCGGAAACATCCCGAACCAGTCGAACGCCCCGCCGACAAAATCCCGCGCCTCGATCAAAAAGCCCGAAATGTAGGCCCCCAGCACCACCCCCTGGGCAAAGGCGCAGACCATGGACCCGCCGGCAAAGGCGATGCTCCACACAGGCTTGGCGCGCACCGTCTTGAACCGGAACTCGAACGCCACGCCTCGGAAAATCAAGGCGATCAGCATGATAAGCAACGGCAGGTACAAGGCCGGCAGGATGGTCGCATAGGCCAACGGAAAGGCGCCGAACAGGGCCGCCCCGCCCAACACCAGCCACGTTTCGTTGCCATCCCACACCGGGGCGACGGTGTTCATCATGGTGTCGCGCTCTTCCTCGGTCCGCCCGGCGAAGGGGAACAGGATGCCGACCCCCAGGTCGAACCCGTCCATGGCCACGTACATGAACACACCGAATGCAATGATGAGGGCGAAGATCAGGGCGTAGTCCATGGCCTCAGCCTCCCCTGGGCGGGTCGAACGGGGTGTCGAGCGGATGCTCGGCGGCCGACAGCGGGCGCATCGGCCGGTGTCCCTGCGGGGGCTGGGTAGGCGGCGGCGTGAGGTCCACCGGCATCCCCATGAGGCGCAGGACATAGTACGTGCCCGCCCCGAACACCGCCGTGTAGACCACCGCGAACACCACCAGCGACGTGCCGATCTGCCCGGCCGACACCAACGAGGACCCGTCCACCGTCCGCATCAGCCCCTGGATGAGCCACGGCTGACGGCCAACCTCGGTGGTCACCCACCCGGCCAGGATGGCGGCGAACCCGGCCGGGCCGCAGGCCACCAGCAGACGCAGGAACGCGCGGTTGCGGTAGATCCGCCCCTTGGGCCGCAAGGCCGCGCCCAGCAACGCCACCGCCACCATCAGCATGCCCAGCGCAACCATGATGCGAAACGAGAAGAACACCACCGGCACCGGCGGCCATTCATCGCGCGGAAAGGCGTCCAGGCCGCGCACCTCGCCCTGCCAGTCGTGGGTCAGGATGAAGCTGCCGAGCAGTGGCACTTCTATGGCATACCGGGTTTCGCGGGCCTCCACGTCCGGGATGCCGAACAGGATGAGCGGTACGCCGGAGCGGGTTTCAAAATGCCCCTCCATGGCCGCCACCTTGGCCGGCTGGTACTCGAACGTGTTCAGGCCGTGCATGTCACCGGCCAGGACCTGGGCCGGGGCGGTGAACAGCGCCATCCACATGGCCATGGACACCATCATCTTCCCGGCCTCGTCCCCCGGCCGTTTGAGCAAGGCATAGGCGCCCGCCGCACCAACCGCAAACGCCGTGGTCAGGAAGGTCGCTAGCACCATGTGAGTGAAGCGATAAGGAAAGCTCGGGTTGAACACCACGTCCCACCAACTGGCCGGATGGAACCGCCCGTCCACCATCTCGAACCCCTGCGGGGTATGCATCCAACTGTTGGCGGCGAGTATCCAGAAGGCCGAGATCAAGGTGCCAACTGCCACCAGGACGGTCGCCGCCATATGGACCCACGGCGGCACCCGGCCGCGCCCGAACAGCATGATGCCGAGGAACCCGGCCTCCAGGAAGAAAGCGGTCAGCACCTCGTAGGACAGCAACGGCCCCATGATCGGCCCGGCAATGTCGGAAAAGCGGCTCCAGTTGGTGCCGAACTGATAGGACATGACGATGCCCGACACCACGCCCATGCCGAACGACACCGCAAAAATCCCAGTCCACCGCCGGTGCAGGGCGGAATAGACGTCGCGGCCGGTGCGGATCCACAGAGCATCGAGCACCACCAGCCACCACGCAAGGCCAATGGTGAAGGCCGGAAACAGAATATGGAAAGCAATGGTGAACGCGAACTGGAGACGCGCCAGCAGCACCGCATCCCCGAAAAACGCCCCAAGGGCCTCTGCCATCTCACCCGCTCCCACCATCGGTCGTATTCGACTGAACAACGGCCCGAGGGGCGGAAAGGGTCCCTGGCTCATAGGCGCCTACTTAGGGGAAGAGGTGGGCTCTGCCCGCGCCCGCAAGGAGGCCAGCCTCCTTGACCTCATGACTTGACGAGGTAAAGCCGCGCGCAGCGCATCAAATGTCGAGGGGCTGCTTGCCTGCGGCGCAAGATAAGCACGGAACTCATCATGGGTTCCAAGGGCTGCTCGGCCCTTGGCGGGTCTGGGCAGAGCCCAGCACTTCCCCTTATATTTGTGCCTATGGGTCCACGGCTATTGCAAGGGCGCCGGTTCTGGCGTCGGTGTCGGCGCGATCTCCTGCGTTGGGCTGCCCAGCCCGAGGATGTTGCGCAGAAAGCCCGGCGCCAGGGCGGTCAGGGGATTGACGCTGATTTCGGGTCGGGTGGTCGGGCCGCGCACGGTGTAACTCGCCGCGAACAGGCCGCCGTCCTTCTCGAACCCGGACAGCAGGCCGCCGACGATCGGAATTTTACCCAGCAGGCTGTTGAACACATAGGCCGGGATGAGCGTGCCGCCGACCGCCAGTTCATCCCGCCCCAGGTCGATGGTCCCGGCGCCGGTCAGGCCCAATGAACTGCCATGGGCGCGGAAGTCGGTCAGGGTCAGCACATCGTCGGCATAGGTAAACGGCGCCTCCAGGGTCTCGAAGGCGATGCCCTCGCCGGTCAGGGCGTCGAGGATGCCAGTCAGCGCGGCGACCGACAGCAGTTGCGCCAGCACCGGCGCCTCGACGAGACGATAGTCGCTGATGAGCAGGCGCCCGGCCGCCTTGCCCAAGGGATCGACGGTGCCCGACGCTTCGAGGCGCCCGCCGCGCACGGTGCCGATCAGGTCGAGCGACCGCAGCAGCGCCCCGGCATCCTCGGTGGCGGCCGAAAACACCCGATTGCCATCCAGGACCGCCGGGCTGGCCGGGGTCAACAGGTAGGTGAACGGCGTCTTGCCCTCCAGCAAGCCGTCCAGGCGGGCCGCCCGCCACTGGTCGTCGCGGCGGTCGAGATCGACGCGGACGGTTTCCATGGTGCCGTCCTCGGCCAGCCACACCACGTCAAAGTCGCCCGTGATGCGCAGCGGCGGCAGGGTCACGCCCTCGTTCACGATGGCGGCTTCGGGATGAAGGTCGGGACCGCGCCGCCCGCCTGACAGGAACGGCGTGGCATCAAACGCCGGACCTTTCACGGTAATGTCCCAGGTCCCGTCGGGCCGCACCACGACGGCGCCGGCCATCTCGGTTTCACCCAGTTCGACACGCGAGAACTCGATGCGGTCCAGGTCGGAGGTATCCTCGTGCAGGCGCACCCGGCCCTCGGCGACCAGCGGGCCGCGCGACCCGGTGGGGGAGCGCACGACGAAGTTCGGCACCTCGCGCACCTCGCCCCCGGCCATCCGCACCGAAACACTGGCCTGGGCCGGCACGCCCGGCGCCTTGGTCCAGTCAAAACCGGGGATGCTGATGCCCGCCCCGGCCAGATCCAGGTGGGCGCCCAGGGTGGACAGGGTGCGGCTGACCACGGTCAGTTCGATGTCGGCCTTGACCGGGCCGGTCAGGAACGGCGCGGTGAACGGCGGGAAGTCGAGCCCGAACACATCGCGTTTGTCCTCCTCCACCACCGCCTGCACGGCGTAGTGGCTGCGGTGGGGCTTGCCGCTGAAGATCTCGCGCCACACGAAACCGGCCGGCACGCCGCCGATCAGGGCTTGTCCGCGCGCCTCCAGGCTGGAGGTGTCCACCGCCAGGGTCAGGTTGCCTTCGCTGAGGTCGCGGCCGAACACCGCGCCGGGCAGGAACGCGTCGGTGATGACGGCCGACGTCTCGACCGTCAGGGCATCCAGCGGCAGGTTGGCGAGCAGCGGAAAGGCCAGCTTGAGGTCTGTCCTGACCTTCCCCGACGCCCCCTTGGGCGACAGGCCAAGGGTCGAGGTGTAGCCCAGCGGTTGGTGGTCGATCAGGCGCAGGGCCTGGAGCAGCCCGCCCTCGATATCCAGGTTGATGACGGCGTCGCTTTTATCGGTATCCAGGCCGTGGAAGGCGATGATCCCCCCGGTCACGCGCAAGGGCGTCCCGCCCAGGCCCGGCACCTCGCCGCGCTCCAGGGTCGCGGTGATGGTGTCCAGGGCAAAGGTCACCTCGGCCGCCGCCCCCACCGCCTTGGGCATCGGCGGCAGGTAATCGACATCAACCCCTTCGGCCCGTAAGGTGCCGCTGAAGCTGGTCGGCACCATGTCCTCAAGGGTCGGCCCGGCCAATGTGACCGCCCATTGGCCGCGCGGCACGACGCCCGCAGACAACCGCTCGGTCACCCATTCGCGGGGATTGGGGGCGATCGGTCGGGGCCACCAGTGGGGCAAGGCGTCAACCGGGATGTTCTCGACCGAGGCGGCGACCTCGACCACGAAGCCACTCTCGGCGCCCCGGCCGAGAGTGGCGCTGAGGCGCGCGATGGACTCACCCATCCCTTCCAAGTCACCGGAGCCTTCAACGCCCTCCGGCCGGTCGAGGACGATTTCCAGGGTTTCGAGCAGAATCGAGTCGGTGGCGGCCGAGGCGCTGGCCCGCAAGGTCAGGCCGCGCACGGCGTAGTCGGTCGCCACCGGATCGGGCAGACGCAACGTTCCCGCCCCGCCGGTCAGGGCCACGGCGACATCCTCCACCACCAGCCGGGGCGTGGTGGCAAGGGTCAGGCTGACCGAGCCGGCCAACGGCAGGTCGGCCGCGCCAAGGGGGGCGAGGCTTTCGGAAAACCCGGCCAGGGCGGCAGGCCGCAGATTGGCGAAGGTGGCCTCAAGGTCAACGCCCCAGGTGACCGGATCAAGGCCGCCGACCACGTCCAAATGGGTCGTGCCATCGGGCAGGGCGACTTCGAGTTGGGCCGAAAGGTCGATGCCCCCGCCCGTGCCGCGCAACAGTTCCACGCTGGCCGAGGGCACCTGCCATGTGGCGTTGAGCACGTCGTCGATGATGGTGGCGTCGGCTCCGACGACTCGCACCGCGCCCAGGCTGGCGGCCGGTCCCTCGCCCTCGGCGTTGAGGCCCCGCAGCAAGGCTTCGACAAGAACGTCGGCGCTGGCCTCCTGTTCGGTATCGGCCGCCCCGGAGTGCCACAGGCCGAAGTGGACGATACCATCGCTGTCGCGGCGCAACTGAATATGTGGCCCGATCACCTCGACCGCCGACAGCCGCACCTGACCGCGCAGCAGGCCAAGCGGTTGCAGGCCGATGCCGACCTCGGGCACGGCGGCCAGCACCGCGCCGTCGGCGTCAAGCGCCCGCACGTCGGAGGCGCGCAGGTCAAGCTCGCCGTCACCGCGTTCCCAGGTCAGTTGGGTGTGGCCGACACTCAGCCGGAAGTCGTCCTCCGGGCTGGTCAACAGGTCTTCGACGTAGGGCGTCAACAGGTCAAGCGGCAGCGGCCCCTGGCTCAAGCGCCAGGCGAGCAGACCAGCAGCAACCAGAAGCAGGAACAGGACCGCCCCAAGGACGCGAAATAACAGGTGGACGGCCCCATGGACCACAGGACGAAAGCTCCAACAAAACAAGCGGACCCAACCCGTTCCGTGGGCCCGTGAAGGGTGACACTCCCGCGCGCTTGACCCGGCGCGGGGCATGCCGCAGTCTGCGCCAAAATGGGGACGATGGAAACGCCGATTTGACAAGCTCTCCCTTCACCGACGCCGCCTTTGCCGCCTTCCCCCGCGCCCACGACGCCGACCGTCTGGCGCGCGGCCTTGAACGCTGGCAGGACGAGGCCACCCGCGCCGCCGAAAGCGCGCCCGATCTGGCCGCCTTCATGCGCGCCGCAGCCGAGGAGGGGGCGCTCGCGCGGCGCATCCTCGACGCCTGTTTCGGCAACAGCCCCTACCTGACGCAATGTTTGTTGCGGGAACCGGCCGTGCTGCGCCGGGTGGTCGAGGACGGCCCCGACGCCGCCCTGGCCGAGGCCTTCGCCACCGTGCGGGAGGCGGTGGGGACCGACCTCGACACCCCCCGCGTCATGAAGGCGCTGCGCATCGCAAAGCGCCGGGTTTCCTTGATCGCGGCGCTGGGGGACCTGTCGAAGGTGTGGCCGCTGGGCGCCGTCACCGGGGCGCTGACCGACTACGCCGACCTGTCGCTTGATCTCGCCGCCGGGCACCTGCTGCGCCAGGGCGCGGCCGAGGGCCACATCGAACTGGCCCACCCCGAGGAGCCAACCCGCGACAGCGGTTACGTCGTTCTCGGCATGGGCAAACACGGCGCGGGCGAGCTGAACTATAGTTCCGACATCGACCTGATCGTGCTCTATGACCCGGAACTCTGCCGCTACATCGGCAAGCGCAGCCCTGGTGAGTTCTTCGTCCGCATGACCAAGGCCCTGGTCCGCATCATGGACGAGCGCACCGGCGACGGGTACGTGTTCCGCACCGACCTGCGCCTGCGCCCGGACCCCGGCTCGACCGCCGTGGCGATCTCCACCGACGCGGCGGAAATCTATTACGAGAGCTTTGGCCAGAACTGGGAACGCGCCGCCATGATCAAGGTGCGGCCGGTGGCCGGCGACCTTGTGCGCGGGGCCGCGTTCGTCGGGCACCTGCGGCCGTTCGTGTGGCGCAAGTCGCTGGATTTCTACGCCATCCAGGACATTCATTCGATCAAGCGCCAGATCAATGCCCAGCGCGCCTGCGGCGTGGTCGCGGTGGCCGGACACAACATCAAGCTCGGCCGGGGTGGCATCCGCGAGATCGAGTTCTACGCCCAGACCCAACAGCTCATCTGGGGCGGCCGCGAACCGGCAGCGCGGCGGGCGAAGACCCTGGAGGCGTTGCAGGCCCTGACCGACCTGGGCCACGTCGAACAGCCCATCTGCGACGAGTTGACCGAGGCCTATTGCTTCCTGCGCAGCCTGGAGCATCGCCTTCAGATGATCGACGATGCGCAGACCCAGACCCTGCCCAAGGAGCCGGAAAAGCTGGCCGCCCTGGCCGGGTTCATGGGGTTCGACGACGTGGAGGCATTCTCCAGCGCCCTGCGCGACGTGCTGTGCACGGTGGAGGTCAGCTATGCCAACCTGTTCGAGGACAGCCCCAGCCTGTCCGAGGAAGGCGGCAACCTCGTCTTCACCGGCCACGAGGACGACCCCGACACCCTGCAAACCCTGACCGAGATCGGCTACACCAATCCCCAGGGCATCGCCGCCGTGGTGCGCGGCTGGCATCACGGGCGCTATCGGGCCACCCGCTCGACCCGCGCCCGCGAAATGCTCACCGAACTGGTGCCGACCCTGCTGCGGGCGCTGGGCCGCACGGCGCAGCCTGATCAGGCGTTCTTCCGGTTCGACGAGTTCCTGGGCAAGCTGCCCGCAGGCGTCCAGTTGTTCAGCCTGTTCCAGGTCAATCCCGGCCTGCTCGACCTGGTGGCCGAGATCATGGGCGACGCCCCGCGCTTGGCCGAGGTCCTGTCGCGCCGCCCCAACACGCTCGACACCGTGCTGACACCCGGTTTCTTTGACCCGCCCCCCGGTGCCGCAGACCTGGGGGCCGAACTGGACACCCTGCTCGGCCAGAGCGGCAGTTTCGAGGAAGTGCTCGACCTGCTGCGCCTGTGGGCCAACGGCCGCAAGTTCCAGGTCGGCGTCCAGACCCTGCGCAAGCTGTGCGACGCGCGGCAAGCCGGCGAGGCCCTGACGACCATCGCCGACGTCGTGCTCAGCCGCCTGCAACCGGCCGTCGAGGCGGAATTCGCCCGCGCCCACGGCCACCTTGCCGGCGGCGCCATGGTGGTGATCGCCATGGGCAAGATGGGCGGGCGGGAAATGACGGCCACCTCCGACCTCGACCTCATCACGGTGTACGATGCCGACCCCGAGGCCGAAACGTCGGACGGCAAGCGGCCGCTGTCGCGCACCGACTACTTCATCCGCCTGACCCAACGGCTGGTCAACGCCATCACCGTGATGACCAACGAGGGCCGCCTGTACGAGGTGGACCTCCGCCTCCGCCCATCGGGCAGCAAGGGGCCGCTGGCCACCAGCCTGGAAAGCTTCGCCCGTTATAATGCCGAGGCCGCCTGGACCTGGGAACACATGGCCCTGACCCGCGCCCGCGTGGTGTGCGGCCCGAAACCGCTGACCGAGGCGGCGCGCGGGGCCATCCACGACGCCCTGATGCGCAAGCGCGACCCCGACAAACTGATCGTTGACGTGGCCGACATGCGCGCCCGCATGGCCCGCGACCGCAAGCCGGCCAACCTTTTTGACGTCAAGCTGACGCGCGGCGGGCTGGTCGATGTGGAATTCACGGCGCAATACCTCATCCTGCGCCACGGCCACGACTTCCCCGAGGTCTGCGTGCCCAACGTGGCCGAGGCCCTGGACCGTCTGCGCCGCGCCGGGGTGATCGAGCCGGAGGACGCCAACATCCTGACCGAGGCGCAAGGCCTGTGGCTGGCCGTCCAGGGTGTGTTGCGCCATTCCATCGAGGGCACCTTCAAGCCCGACGAGGCCCCCGCCGGCCTCAAGGAAAAGCTCGCCCGCACCGCCGACGAGCCGACCTTCGAGACGCTGGTGGCCCGCATGACCGAAACCTACGCCAAGGTCCACGCCGTATTCCGCCGCCTGATCGAAGACCCGGCCGAAGACGCCCGCGCCCGGATCGGCGACCAAGCCCCTCAGGAGTAAAGACCCATGACCATTGAACCCGGCCAGACCGCCCCCGCCTTCGACCTTCCGGCCAGCGGCGGGCAGCAAGTGTCCCTGGCCAGCCTTGCAGGCAAGTCGGTCGCCCTGTTTTTCTACCCCAAGGCCCTGACGTCTGGCTGCACCAAGGAGGCCGAGGCGTTCCGCGACCTGCACGACGAGTTCGCCCGGATGGATGTCGTGGTGCTCGGCGCGTCCAAGGACCCGGTCAAGAAGCAGGACCAGTTCGTCGAAAAGCACGACCTGCCGTTCCCCCTGCTGTCCGACGCCGAGGGAACCCTGTGCGACGACTACGGCGTGTGGGTGGAAAAATCCATGTACGGCCGCAAGTACATGGGCATCGAGCGCGCCACCTTCCTGATCGGCCCAGACGGCACCGTCCGTCAGGTGTGGCGCAAGGTCAAGGTCACCGGCCACGCCGAGGCCGTGCTGAAGGCGGCGCAGGATCTGGCATGACACTGACGGTTCGCCCCGCCACCCCGGCCGACGCCGCCACCATCTCCGCCCTCGCCAACGCGCTGGATGCCGAGCATGGCGGCGTGCTGCCGTTCACGCCGGAAATCGTCCTGCGCGACGCCTTTGGGGCCGCGCCGCAGTTCTCGGTTCTGCTGGCGGAACAGGAGGACGTGGTGGTCGGCTATGCGCTGTTCACCAACACCTATAATTCCTATCGCGCGGCGCCCGGATTGTGGCTGATGGACCTCTACGTGACCCCGGCCGGGCGCGGCCTGGGCGTCGGCAAGGCGTTGATGGCCGGGCTGTCGCGGGAAGCCACCGCGCGCGGCGCGCAAAGCCTGTGGCTGCCGGTGCGCGACGACAACGCCCGCGCCCTGCGGTTCTACGAGGACCTAGGCAGCTTTGACGACCAGATGAAAGTCCTGGAGTTCAACGGACCCGAGGCCCTGGCCCGGCTGGCAGGTGCGGCATGACCACCCTTGCCGCCGCCGCCGTCGCCATCCTCAAAACCCCCTCCCCGGCCGAAAAATGCCGCCTGACGCGGGAGGCATCGGCCCTGTGGACGGCGGGCGGCATGGAGGTCGGCACCTGCGCCCCGCCCGACCGCCCGGCGCGGCCCGAGGCGCCCAAGCTGTGCCCGCCGCGCGAGATGCCCAAGCGGTCGTCCGGGCCGGTCGGCCGCATCGCCCTGATGCACGCCCTGGCCCACATCGAACTGAACGCCATAGACCTCGCCTGGGACATCGTGGCGCGCTTCACCGACCGGGACCTGCCGCGCGGCTTCTACGACGACTGGGTGCGCGTGGCCCTGGAAGAGGCGCTGCATTTCGAGTTGTTGCAGGACATCCTGGCGGCGCGTGGCGCGACCTATGGCGACTTCCCGGCCCACGACGGCCTGTGGGAAGCCGCCGTCAGCACCGCCGACAGCCTGGAAGCCCGCCTCGCCATCGTGCCGCTGACCTTCGAGGCACGCGGCCTGGACACCACGCCCGGCAGCCTCGCCCGCCTGCGCGGCCACCCCGACACCGAGGACATCGTCAAGGCCCTAGACATCATCTACCGCGACGAAATCGGCCACGTCGCGGCCGGCGCCCGCTGGTTCTCCTGGCTGGCCGATCTGGCTGGCGTGGACGCCGCCGGGGCGTACCATGCGCTGCTGCGCGAGCGTTACAAGGGAGGCCTCAAGCCGCCCTTCAATGCCGAAGCGCGGGCCGAGGCCGGAATGCCGCCGGAGTGGTATGAACCGTTGGCACGTTGAGGAAGGAAAGGATGGGCTCTGCCCATACCCGCCAGGAGGCACGGCCTCCTGGACCTCAGGAATGGTGATGCAACGCCGCGCGCAGCGCATACAATCCAGGGGGTCTGCCTGCGGCGCAAGAAGGTGGAGTGCCTGATTAAATGGGGTCAAGGGGCCACTCGGCCCCTTGCGGGTCCAGGCAGAGCCCGTCCTAACCCTCCCGGCAAAGGAGAAACGCATGTTGCGGAAACTGATGACCGGTGCCGTGGCCCTGGTGGCCGGACTGGCCGCCGCCTGCGAGGAGGCGCCGCGCTCCACCGTCGTCTACATGCGCCCCGGCGGGCTGGAGCCGTTCCTGGCCGGCATCGCGGCGGGCGGGCCATTACTGGTCGAGACGGTGGGCGATGAACCGCCGCCGGAGTTCACTGCCGACTCCTTCGTCAAGGGCATCCGGGGCCGGGTGATGACTGCGACCTCCGACCCGGCGCAGACCACGCACCCGGAGTTCCGGGTACGGGTGGCCTACGACGCACCGCAGTCGTTCAACCCCAACCGCTTCTGCGCCGGGGAAGTCCCACCCACTGAACGGGACATCGCGCGCCTTCAGGTGCTGGCCGTGTTCTGCCAGGGTGATGTGCTGCACGCTGCCGTCATCGGGTCCATGCCCCGGCCTGACAACTTGACCGACCTGTCCGTGGCGGCCCTGCTCAGCCAGATAAGCCGGCAGATGTTCTCGGAATCGGCGTAGCAAAAGGAAAACCGGCATGTTTCCAGGCTTTGACCGCCGTTATGTGGCAACCAATGGCATCCGCCTGTACACCGTGGTCGGCGGTGAAGGCCCGCCGTTGTTGCTGCTGCATGGCTACCCGCAGACCCACGCCATGTGGTACGCCGTGGCTCCGGTGCTGGCCGAACGCTTCACGGTGGTGTGCCCGGACCTGCGCGGCTATGGGGACAGCTCCAAGGTCCAGGGGTCGGACAGCCATGTCGAGTACTGCAAGCGGACCATGGCGGCCGACATGATCGGCCTGATGAAGGCGCTGGGGTTCGACACCTTCGCCGTGGCCGGGCACGACCGGGGCGGCCGGGTGGTCCACCGCCTGTGCCTGGACCATCCGGGCGCCGTCACGCGGGCCGCCGTGCTCGACATCATTCCAACCCACACCATGTTCGAGACGCTCAACCGGCGGACGGCGCTGGACTATTACCACTGGCTGTTCCTGGCCCAGCCGGCGCCGCTGCCTGAAAAGCTGATCGGCGGCGACCCGGATTTCTACCTGGACTGGACGCTGGGCGGCTGGGGCACCGGGCTTTCCGCCTTCGCCCCCGAGGCCCTGGCCGAATACCGCCGATGCTTTGAAGACCCGCTGACCGTCCACGCCATGTGCGAGGACTACCGCGCCGCTGCCACCATCGACCTGGAGCACGATGCGGCCGACCTCAGCGCCCGCATCGCCTGCCCGTTGCTGGTCGGCTGGGGCGCAAAGGGGCTTATGGCCAAAACCTATGACTTCGCCGCCGAGTGGGAACGCAAGGCCACCGACGTCTCCCTCGCCCCCATCGATGCCGGCCACTTTTTGGTGGACGAGGCGCCCGAGGCGGTCACCACGTCGTTGGCCGCTTTCTTCGCGCGCTGAGGAACCAGGGCGCGCAGCAGGACGGCGGCCGACGCCTCGCCGGGCTCGCGCACCAGGGTCAGGCGGTGCAGGGCATAGAGGGCCACCACCGCCGCCCCGGCAAAAAAGAAGTCCCAGCCGCGCAGGTGCAGGGTATCGATGGACAGCATCCCGCCAGTGCCCGCCCAGGTCAGGGTAAAGGCCATTTCCTGCGCGGCCAGGGTATCGGCGAACAGGCCCCCCAACAGCGGCGCGATACCGGCCCCCAGGGCGGCCACCATGCCATTCATGGCGAGGTAGGCCGTCCCCTTGCCGGCCGGCGCCAGCTTGAGGGCGATGGTGGACCCGGCCAGGGCCACGCCAGCCGTGGCAACCCCCAGCACCACATGCAGCGCGACCAGCAGCGGCAGGGTGGCCGCATGGACCTCGGGGAAGGTCACGAAGGTCCAGCCGGCCAACACCGCCACATGCAACAGCCCGCACACCGCCAGCACCGGCTTGTTGCCCAGGCGGTCGGCCAGACGGCCCCACAGCTTGAGGAATGCCAGGTTGGCGACCTGCCCGGCGATGGTCAGCGGCACCACGACAGCCATGCCCAGCCCCAGGTCCTGGAGCATGAACACGGTGAAGAACGGCGCCGCCAAATTAAGCGCAAAGCCCCACACCCCCAGGAACACCATCAGGCGCCGGAAGTTGACGTCGCGGAACGGCTCGGCCAGCAAGGGCAGCAGGCGGGTACCGGGCAGGCGCGGCGGCATGGCGGGCTCGGGCGTGGCGGCCAGCAGGCCGACGCCGACGAACCCGACCATCGCTCCGCCGGCCACCAAGAGGGCGTAGATGTCTGACCCGCCGCCCGACAGGTCCACCAGACGGGCCGCCGCGTAGCTGACCGCCGCGCCCAGGGCCGTCATCACGAAAAGCCGCCGCCCGAAGAACCGGCCCAGGCAACGCTGCGGCACCAGATCGCGCATCCAACCGTTCCAAGCACAGCCGGCAACGGCTCCGCAGGCCGAGTGCAGGGCCAGCCCGCCAATCAGCGCGCGGAGCCCCCACGGCGCTGGCAGCAGCACCGCCCCGGCCATGACCAGCAGGGCCACGCGCGCCCCAAAGGCCGCCGCCACGGTGACCGCGCGGCGGCGCCGCAGCCGTTCGACCAGCAGGATGCCCGGCACCTGGAACACCTGGGCCAGGAACGGCAAGGCGGCGATCAGTCCGACCACGCTGCCCGACGCCCCCAGGCTCAGCCCATAGGCGGTCAGGAAGACGCCGCCAGCCAGGGTCGCCATGACCTGGGTTGCCATGCCGTCAAACACCACCAGCCGCAAGCCGCGGTGCAAGTCGTCACGGCCGACACCATGCTCGGGCCGACAAGGGGGAAGGTAAACCATGGAAGGGTTCCGGACCATCGTTGAAGACGGCCCCTTCCTGCTCCCGGATCATGAAGATTTTGCACCTGCGAACGTGCCGGCGGTGGCGGATCAAAGGTGTTTTCAAGGCAGTGCAGCGGGGCGGTCGGATGATAAGAACTGAACAGCCTTGCTCTTTTCCCGCCCTAACACATTGTGTCTCGCGAGCAAGCTTTTATAACGCGCGGGTTCTGCATCTTAAAATTCATGCGTAGCATGTATATGCAAACTTTAGGTGATGAAGTGACCAGTAATAAGTGGGGCGGACGATGACTATTGAACTTCAGATCAAGGCTCAGGAAAAACGCATTGCCGGATTGGAGCGGGCACTCAACACCCTGGCCAAGGAAATGCGGGCACAAGGAACCTATGACAAGCGCCTGAAGCACTTGGAAAAGGCCATAAGCGAAATAGAGAAAAAGGCAGATTTTAAAGCCCTGGAGAAGCAGATAAAAGCCAATCAAAAGGCAATGGAAAAGTCGGAAAAAGAAGCGATGGCTCACGTCCGCAAGCTGAATGTTGATGCCCGAATCGGGGCCCTAGAAACGCTTGTCGGGAACCTGCACAAAATGGTCCAGACCGCGATGAACCTTGCCGCTAGTCGTCGCTGACCGCCCGAACCACCTCTCGGTTTGCTTGGACAAGGTTCGCATCTTCGCCGCTCCCTGGCAGGCAACCCACGTATCGAGCTGTCCGAATTTTCCAAGCCAGCTCTAAGTCCGCCCTTTCCAGACGCGGGCTCGTTCCAAATAACAAAAGGGCGGCCTGCGCCGCCCTCCGATAGTCTCCCGCATGATGACAAACTCTAAGCCGCCCGGACATCCCGCAGGAACGTCTGGACCATGCCGCGCAGGCCTTCGGCTTCGTTGGCGAGCTGGCTGGTGGCCGACTGGACCTGGCTGGAGGCGCTGCCGGCTTCCTGGGCGGCGCTGGTGACGCCCATGATGGTGTGGCTGACCGACTGGGTTCCGTTGGCGGCTTCCTGGACGTTGCGGGAGATTTCCTGGGTGGCGGCGTTCTGCTCCTCCACCGCGCTGGCGATGGCGGCCGACACTTCATTGACCCGCTGGACGACGTGGACGATCTCGCCGATGGCAGCGGCGGCGCGCTTGGTTTCATCCTGCACGGCGGCGATCTGGCTGCGGATATCCTCGGTCGCGCGGGCGGTCTGGCTGGCCAGTTGCTTGACCTCGTTGGCAACCACGGCAAAGCCCTTGCCGGCGTCCCCGGCCCGTGCCGCCTCGATGGTGGCGTTCAGCGCCAGCAGGTTGGTCTGGTCGGCAATGTCGGTAATCAGGGCGACCACCTCGCCGATGCGGTTGGCGGCATCGGCCAGACCGCGCACCAGAGCGTCCGTCTCGCGCGCCTTTTCGGCCGCTTGGCTGGCAATTGACGCGGACTCGGTGACCTGACGGCCGATTTCGTGGATGGAGGCAGTCAGTTCCTCGGCCGCGCTGGCGACGGTCTGAACGTTGCCGCTGGCTTCCTCGGCCGCTGCGGCGACGGAGGAAGCCTGGACGCTGGTTTCCTCGGCGATGGCGGCCATGCTGCCGGCCGACGCCTCCAGTTCGGTGGTGGCCGACGCGACGGTTTCCAGCAGGTTGCTGACCCCGGCGTCAAAGTTGCGGGTCAGTTGGTCGAGACGTTCGCCATGGGCGACGCGGGCGGCCTGCTCGCGGGCCTGTTCCTCCTGCATGTGGTCGTTGTGGATCATGGCGTCCTTGAACACCTGCACGGCGCGCGACATGGCGCCGATCTCATCGCCGCGCTCGATGCCATCGATGGCGACCGTGCGGTTGCCGTCGGCCAAAAGGCCCATGTCCTTGGTCAGCAGGGCGATCGGCTGGGTGATGCCGCGCACCACGACGGTAACCAGCACGGCGGTCGCCGCCAACAGCACGACAACCACGGCCAGGGTGGTCAGGAAGGCGCTGAACGCCTTGCCTTCGGCCGCCTTGGCCTGGGCAATCAGGGCGTTGGCGGCCAGATCCTCGACGCCCTTCAGGCCGTCGATCTTGTCGGTGATGATCTTGAACCACTCGGCCCCGGTGATGCCGCCGGTCGATCCGCTCTGCGGGCTGTCCAGGGCAACGGCGCGCATCCGCTCCACATCCTTGGCCGGGGCTGCGGCGAGCACGCCGTCGAGGGCGGCGATCAGGCTGGGCGCAGCGAAGCTGCGGAACAGCGACAAGAACGCCTGCTGTTCGGCGATCAGGCCGACGAAACGCTGGTAGACCGGCGGGGCGAAGGTGCCCGACGAAAAACCGTTGGAGCCCATGGCGCGCTCGATGCCCGCCCGCTCCTTGGCCTGCAGGAAGGCGATATAGCCGGTGATGGAGCGCGTGAGGTCGGCGTCGCCGCTCAGCGTACCCATGGTGCCGATCACGTCCAAAAGACCGGCAATGGTGGCGGAATACCAGCCGGCCATTTCGGTTACCGGCATCTCGAAGGCGCTGACCTTGGTGCGCACGGCGGCCAGCCCGTCGAGGCGGCTGCGCTGGGCGGCCACGCGGCGCACGAACTCGCTGCCATAGGGTGCTGCCTCAAAGGCGTCGAGCGTCGTGCGCAGGTGGGCGATGGCGGCCTCGGTATCACGGCGCTGGGCGTCCAAGGGGGCCGCAAAGGCCCCGCCCTTGGCGCCGATGAAGCCGGCCGATGCGCCGCGCTCCTTCTGCAGTTCATGGACCACGGCGGAAATGTCCGGCGCCACGGCGGCGAGGCGCTCCAGGGAGCCCATCTCGACCACCACGGTCCGGCGTTCAAGCACCATGGCGCCCGAAAAAAACACCAATCCCAGCACCGGCAGCAGCAGCGCCACCGCAATGCGCAGCCCGATGGGCCGGTTGCACAGAAATCCGTTCATGACATTCCCCCCCTGGGTGTTGCGCTGGCGTCGCCAGCCCCCATTTTTCACATAGATATACAACTTAATGACAATACCATTGTCGTTACAATGGCCCGTATAAGGTATCTTTTGTACACCTACAACCAACCATTCGACAGAGCAGACATGCACTTTCGCCGGCACGGCAAACCCCTTGAAACCCTGTGTTTGACCTCGGGCTTGCCGGCTCCTAGGCTAGAGAAAAGTTTGGAGACACGTTCATGCTGGATCCCTTCGGCCGCCAGGTCTCGTACCTGCGCGTTTCCGTTACCGACCGTTGCGACCTGCGCTGTGTGTACTGCATGGCCGAGGAAATGACGTTCCTGCCGAAGAAAGATCTGCTGTCCCTGGAGGAACTGGAGCAGGTCTGTTCCGCCTTCATCGACAGTGGCGTCGATAAAATCCGCATCACCGGCGGCGAGCCCCTGGTGCGCAAGAACGTCATGCAGTTGTTCCAGGCCCTGGGCCGGCGCATCGGCAACGGCCTGCGCGAAGTCACCCTGACAACCAACGGCACCCAATTGGCCCGTTACGCCAGCGAACTGGTCGATTGCGGCGTGCGGCGGATCAATGTGTCGCTCGACACCCTGGACGCCGAAAAGTTCCGCCGCATCAGCCGCTGGGGCGACCTCGACAAGGTTCTGGGCGGCCTGGGCGCAGCCAAGGCGGCCGGGCTGAAGGTCAAGATCAACACCGTGGCCCTGCGCGGCGTCAACGACATGGAAATCGACGATTTGGTGCGCTGGTGCGGCGAGAACGGCTTTGACCTGACGTTCATCGAAACCATGCCCATGGGCGCCATCGACGCCATCCGCGAGGATACCTTCCTGCCACTGTCGGAGGTTCGGGCCGACTTGTCGCGCCGCTGGACCCTGACCGACAGCGACCATGCCACCGGCGGCCCGGCCACCTATGTGGATGTTGCCGAAACCGGCCAACGCATCGGCTTCATTACCCCGCTCAGCCATAATTTCTGCGAAAGCTGCAACCGCGTGCGCCTGACCTGCACCGGGCAGCTCTACATGTGCCTGGGCCAGGAGGACAACGCCGACCTGCGCCGCGTCATGCGCGACCATCCGGGCGACGCCAACGCCCTCAACGACGCCATAGCCGAAGCCATCGGACGCAAGCCGAAAGGGCATGATTTCATCATAGACCGCCGCAATGAACCGGCCGTGCCGCGCCACATGAGCGTGACGGGCGGATAGGGAGGGCGTACACTGCGCCGCACAAACCTCTTTTTGTGATGGCGCACCCGGACAACCATGAATCCTGAGAACGTCGCCTTCGTCGCCGCCGACAGTCCGCCTGCCCAAGAGGCCCTGCTGCGCTTCAGGCACCGCTACGGCCACACGCCGCCGGAAAACGCCGACGTCATCGTGGCGCTGGGCGGCGACGGGTTCATGCTGGAGTCGCTGCACCGCTACATGGTGCTCGGCAAGCCGATCTACGGCATGAACCGGGGCACCGTCGGGTTCCTGATGAACACCTACGACGAGGACGACCTGCCGCGCCGCCTGAAGCGCGCCCAGCCGGTGACTCTGCACCCCCTGCGCATGACGGTTGAAACCGTCGGCGGTGAAACGGCCGACGCCCTGGCCATCAACGAAGTATCCCTGCTGCGCGAAACCCGTCAGGCGGCCAAGTTGCGCATCACCATCGACGGCCGCGAACGCCTGTCCGAACTGGTCTGCGACGGTGTCCTGGTGTGTACGGCGGCCGGTTCAACGGCCTACAACCTGTCGGCCCACGGCCCGATCCTGCCGATGGGCGCCAACGTGATGGCGCTGACCCCGATCTCGGCTTTTCGCCCGCGACGCTGGCGCGGCGCCATCCTGCCCCACCGGGCCGCCGTCCGCATCGACATCCTCGAAAGCGCCAAACGCCCGGTATCCGCCGTGGCCGACTACACCGAAGTCCGCGACGTTCGCCGGGTCGATGTGCGCGAAGATCGTGGCGTCGTGCTGTCCATCCTGTTCGACCCGGAACACAATCTCGAAGAACGGATCCTGTCGGAACAGTTCATGGCTTGAGGCTGGGGCAATAAGGAAGACCTGGGCGCTGCCCAGACCCGCCAGAGGCCGAACGGCCCATAGGCGCTAACTTTAGCGAAGGAAAGCGGGCTCTGCCCGCGCCCGCAAGAGGCCGAGCGGCCCCTTGACCCCATGAAATGGGCGTTCCCATGCCTTGCGCCGCAGGCAGATGCTCTCCCAGCATTCAATGCGCTGCGCGCGGCTATACACTGCCACCCATTCCCGAGGTCCAGGAGCCCGCGGCTCCTGGCGGGTTCGGGCAGAGTCCGCCTTCCCCCACCAAAATCCTAAAACCGCCACGCCCCGACCGCCGGCAGGCGCAGGCCCACCGGGTCAAGGTCCACGCCGGCTGACAGGCCGAGGACATTGATCTCCAGCCCTTCGCGCGGCGCGACGATCACCCCCAATGCCCCGAGCAACGATATTTGCACGCCGCTGCCGCTGGGCGCGGCGCCAATGGGGTCGGTCCAGGCACGGTAGTCCTTGCCGATGGCATTGGCCGGCATGTCCAGGCCGAGTTCCGGCACGCTGCGGCCGATGTGGGCAACGAAGGTATTGCTGTTCGGCCCCGGCCAGGTGCGATAGGCGCTGGCGAAGGGATAGCCGTCGATGGCCGCCTGGATGCGCGGCAGCAGGGCTTCGGCCTCGTCGCCGCGCAGATCGACCAGCAGGGTCGGCGCGCTGCCATACCATTGGGCGTCGGGACCATGGCGGTTGACGGCCACCCGCCCGCCGCCCCATCCGACCACGTCGTAACGGGTATAGGCATCACCACTGGCCGGCTTGGTCACGATCCACGTGTGGACTGAAAAGATGCCACGCCAGGCAAAGGCACGGGCGGCATAGACCTGGACGACCGCGCGCGGTTCGTCGGCGGGGGCGGGAGCCAACCCCGCAGAGGTGTGCGGTGCCTGGTGCCAGGCAAATTGCGGCGCCTCGAAGGTCACCGCGCTATAGGCCACCGGCCCGATCAGGGCCAGCACCAGGCCGAGCGCCAGGGCGCGAAAAATGTTTCTCGTGTTCATGGCTTCAACATGGGCGGCCGGGGCGCCGTGTGCAAACCGGCCCTGCCGCCCCTACCCGGCCGCCCTAGTTATTCGCCCGCGGATGGGCGACGTAGTGGCCGTCTTCGAGGTCTTCGAAGTACTCGCCGATGGCCGGATGATCGACCGGCTCGCCACTGTCGTCGGGGATCAGGTTCTGCTCCGATACATAGGCCTCGTAGGGGCCCTGGGCGTTTTCGGCCAGCAGGTGGTAAAACGGCTGATCCTTGCGCGGGCGGATTTCCTCCGGGATGGAGTCCCACCATTCGTCGCTGTTGGCGAAAGTCGGATCGACGTCGTAGATCACGCCACGAAACGGGTAGACCCGGTGGCGCACGATCTGGCCGATCTCGAATCTGGCGGTACGGAATCCCATGTCAAAACGGCCCTCTCTTACTCTCGTCGTGATATAGCAGGCCACGACGCCGGGGCAAGCGCTCATGCACATTTTACGCTTTCAAGCTGGTTTAGGGCTTGCCTATTCCTTGCCGAAGGCTTGGTCCATCTCTGCATCGCTGAGCACATCGAGCAGGATGACGTCGCTCATGACGAGGCGTTTTCCGGCATTCTCAAAGTTGACCGTCACCCGCGTTCCCACTGCCGACTGCACCTGGCCCAGGCCCCAGTCGGGGCGGTCGGGATGGCGCACCCAGGCACCGGGAACGATCAGCGGATTGATGAAGGGCGAGAAAGCGGCCATGCGGAAAGGCTCCATGGGGTTGCATGCGCGGTCGGCATGGGCCTAACCTGAGGCTCTACGCGCACGAGGGCAATGCTCGGGGGCGTTGGACATGGCAGGAATGGGCAGGAATGGGGATGATGGCGGGAATGGACCAACAGCACGACGTGGAACTGGTCGCCCTGCTCTGCACCCGGCTGTGCCACGACCTTGCCGGGCCGATTGGCGCCGTGTCGGCGGGGGTGGAGTTGTTGTCCGACGACGCCGACCCGGCCTTTGTGGTCGAAGCAACGGCGTTGCTGCGCCATAGTGCCGACGCGTCATCGGCCCGCCTCAAATTCTTTCGTACCGCCTTTGGCGAACCGGGCCGGTCCAGCCTGAGCGGACCTGTGCGCAGCCTGATCGAAGGATACGCCGGGGCGCTTTCGGGCGGCATCACCCTGGACTGGCGCGACCAGGGCGGCGGCCTGGGGACGACGGGTGCCGGAGAGGGAGAGGCCGTGCGCCTGCTCCTGACCCTGTCCCTGGTCGCGGCCGACTGCCTGTGCGGCAGCGGCGGGTTGACCGTCGAACTGCACCCCGCCGGACCCTCCGGCCGGCGGTTCGCGGTCACCGCGTCGGGGTTGAGGGTGGCCCTGGACCCGACCGTGCGCGACGCCCTGGAGGGGCGGCGTGATGCCCTGACCGCGCGTTCCGCGCCAGCCGCCCTGCTGCATCGGCTGGCCGCGCCCGGCGGCGGGGTGGTCACCGAGGAGACGCCGGGCCGCGTTCTGCTGACCGCCTGCCATCCGCTGGCCGCCGAAACCGGGCGAGCCGAGTTCATTAACCAGTCGTAATAACTTCGGAGAGTCCTTCCGCGCCGCCTTTCTTTCGTGGTAGAAACGGCGGTCGGACGGGCTCTTCGGGGTCACCTACCGTCAACGACCAAGAAGAGCTTCGCCCGTACCGGCGCGGCATGGCGGGGCCGCCACGGCCCCACGTAAGGGATGGAGTCACTTTCGATGGACGACCTGCTCAGCGAATTCCTGACCGAGACGTCGGAAAGCCTTGCCACGCTCGACGTGGAACTCGTCAATCTTGAGCAGAACCCGAACGACCCGGCGATCCTGTCCAACATTTTCCGGCTGGTTCACACCATCAAGGGCACCTGCGGGTTCCTCGGCCTGCCGCGCCTGGAAAGTTTGGCGCACGCCGGCGAGAACGTTCTGGGCAAGTTCCGCGACCGGGAACTATCGGTCACGCCGAATTCCGTGACCCTCATCCTGAACTCGATCGACCGCATCAAGGAAATCCTCAACCACCTGGAAGCCACGGAGTCCGAGCCCGAGGGTAACGACAAGGACCTCATCCAGGCGCTGAACGCCACCGCCGAAGGGCGCGCCATCACCGACCAGGGTGCCGCCGATCTGGTGGCCCCGCCGTCCGTCGATGACATGCCGGCCGAGGCGACCGCTGGCGGGCCAGTGACCAGCGATGGCGGCTTCCCCGTCGCCGCCGAACTGCTGGCCGAGGTCGAGGCCGCCATGTCCTTGGGCAAGAAGGCCGCCACGGACTGGGAAATGGTCGCCGCAATGGAAGCCGAGATGGAGCGCGAGGCCGCCAAGGCGCCGCCCGAGCCTCCCAAGCCCGCTCCTCAGGCAGCAGCCCCCAAGCCGGTGGCCAAGCCGCCGGCCGTGCAGGATCATGCCCCGGCCGGTGGCGGCGGCGCCAGCAGTGCCAACAAGGAAGGCTCGGTCGCCTCGCAGTCCATCCGCGTCAACGTGGAACTGCTTGAAAACCTGATGACCCTGGTGTCGGAACTGGTGCTGACCCGCAACCAACTCCTGCAAATGGTGCGTGGCCGCGACGACAGCGAGTTTGCCGCCCCGTTGCAACGCCTGTCGCACATCACCACCGACCTGCAGGAAGGGGTCATGAAGACCCGTATGCAGCCGATCGGCAACGCCTGGGCCAAGCTGCCGCGCATCGTTCGCGACCTGGGCATTGAAACCGGCAAGAAGATCGACCTTCAGATGTACGGCGCCGAGACGGAACTCGACCGTCAGGTACTGGAACTCATCAAGGATCCGCTGACCCACATGGTCCGCAACTCGGCCGACCATGGTCTGGAGGACACCCCCGGCCGCATCGCCGCCGGCAAGTCCGAGACCGGCGTCATCAAGCTGAACGCCTATCATGAAGGCGGCCACATCATCATCGAGATCGTCGATGACGGGCGCGGCCTGAACATCGAGCGGATCCGCGAGAAGGCGATCATGAACGGGCTGGCCAGCGAATCCGAGCTGGACGCCATGAACGACCAGCAGGTCGCCATGTTCATCTTCAAGGCCGGGTTCTCCACCGCCGAAAAGGTGACCAGCGTGTCGGGCCGTGGCGTCGGCATGGACGTGGTGCGCACCAACATCGAAAAGATCGGCGGCACGGTCGAACTCAAGACCTACGTCGGGCGCGGCACCACCTTCACCATCAAGATCCCGCTGACCCTGGCCATCGTATCGGCCCTGATCGTCGAGTGCGCCGAGGAACGCTTCGCCATTCCGCAGATATCGGTCCTGGAACTGGTCCGCGTCACCGCCCATTCCGACACCAAGATCGAAAAGATCAACCAGGCCCCGGTCCTGCGCCTGCGCGACCGCCTGTTGCCCATGGTCAGCCTGGCCAACCTGCTGAAGCTGCGCGAAGAAAACATCGAGCAGATCGCCGAGAACATCGCCGACGAGAGCCACGACCTGAAGGAGACCTTCATCGTCGTGACCCAGGTCGGCACCTACACCTTCGGCATCATCGTCGACCGGGTGTTCGACACCGAGGAAATCGTCGTCAAGCCGGTGGCACCCATCCTGCGCCACATCTCGATGTTCTCGGGCAACACCATCCTGGGCGACGGGTCAGTCATCATGATCCTGGACCCCAACGGCATCGCCACGGCGACCGGCGAGACGTCCATGTCGGGCGCTGGCCAGGAGCAGGGCCACACCCAGGACAGCGCGGCGATGTCGGACGACCGCACCAGCCTGCTCATCTTCCGCGCCGGGTCCAAGCACCTCAAGGCCGTGCCGCTGGCCCTGGTCGCCCGCCTCGAAGAGATCGAGCTGGACACCATCGAACATTCCTACGGCCGCCCGGTGGTCCAGTATCGCGGCCAACTCATGCCGCTGATCGCCATCAACGACAGCTACACCATGAGCACCGTGGGCCGCCAGCAGGTGCTGGTGTTCTCCGACCGTGAACGGTCCATGGGCCTGGTGGTGGACGAGATCGTCGATATCGTCGAGGACCGCCTGAAGGTGGAACTGCGGGCCGACGTGGCGGGCGTCATCGGCACGGCGATCATCGGCGAGAAGGCCACCGACGTGATCGACACCGGGTTCTATCTGACCAAGGCCTTCGGCGACTGGTTCGGTAGCCATGAAGCCGCGCCCGAGGCCGGCAAGATCGGCCGCGCCCGTACGGTCCTGCTGGTCGATGACAGCCCGTTCTTCCGCAACCTGCTGTCACCACTGCTCAGCGTGTCAGGTTATGACGTCACGGCGGTCGAGAGCGCCGAAAAGGCCCTGGAGATGCGCGAGAAGGGCCTGATGTTCAACGCCATCATCTCCGACATCGAAATGCCCGGCATGGATGGTTTCGTCTTTGCCGAAAAGGTGCGTAGCGATGACCGCTGGGGCCGCATCCCCCTGGTGGCCCTGTCGTCGCACGCCACGGAACGGGATTTCGAGCGGGGCCGCGAAGTCGGCTTCGACGACTACGTCGCGAAGTTCGACCGCGATGCACTGTTGGATACCCTGGCCCAAATCCTGGGACAGGTCGCGGCTTGATCGGGCGGGGCGCGCGGCCGGGATGCCGGCTGCGTTGCCCTTTGGTTGCAGTCAACACCCCACTTATCTTGACGGTACCCCGGTTTGCCGGTTAAGTCAGGCGTGTGAGGCGCTCCGGTGAGGGGGCGCCAGCGGAAGACAAACCCTTCAGGGGGCAGGGAACGCATGAAGTCGTGTCTGATCGTAGATGATTCCAAGGTCATCCGCATGGTGGCCAAGAAGATTCTCCAGGAATTGAGCTTCCAGACCGTCGAGGCCGAGGACGGCCGGACCGCTCTGGACCGTTGTACCGAAAGCATGCCCGACGCGGTGTTGCTGGACTGGAACATGCCGGTCATGAACGGCATCGAGTTCCTGCGCGAACTGCGCAAGATGCCGGGCGGGGACGGTCCCAAGGTGGTGTTCTGCACCACGGAGAACGACATCGAGCACATCCAGGAAGCCATCGAGGCCGGCGCCAACGAATACATCATGAAGCCGTTCGACAGCGAAATCCTGGCCGCCAAGTTCGTTCAGGTCGGGTTGCTCGACTAAAACAATCAAAAAAAAGCCTGGGGCGTTCAGGGGGTAGCACTTGGTGTCTGGTGACAACAGCGTCGGAACCGGCGGAGCCGGTACAGCAGCCGATGAACAGCCTTTTCGTGTGATGGTGGTGGATGACTCCGCAGTGGTGCGGGGCCTTGAAACGCGCATGCTCGAAAGTGATCCGGCGATCCAGGTGATCGCGTCGGTCAGCAACGGCGAGGCCGCAATCCGCGCCCTGGACCGACACGACGTGGAAGTGGTGGTGCTGGACATTGAAATGCCGGTCATGGACGGCATGACCGCACTTCCTCTCATCCTGGAAAAGGCGCCCCACGTTCGGGTCATCATGTCATCGACCCTGACCCACAAGAACGCCGAAATCAGCCTACGGGCCCTGGAACTGGGGGCGACTGAATATGTGTCCAAGCCCAGTTCATCCCGCGAATTGACCGGCGGCACCGATTTCAAGGCCGAGTTGATCGCAAAGGTCAAACTGCTGGGCCTGTCGGCGCGCCGCAACACCGGCCTGCGCCGGGCGCCCGCCGCCGCCCCTGCTGGCCGCACGGCGTTTGCCCGCCCTGGCACCGCTCCGGTGGCCCGCCCGACCACCGCCCGCGCCGCCGCGCCGTCCATCGTCCAGCCGCGCACCTTCACACTACGCGCCGCCGGGCGGGAAAAGCCCGACGTGATCACCATCGGCAGTTCCACGGGCGGGCCGCAGGCGCTGTTCACGGTCCTGACGGCGCTCAAGAAGGGCGGCGGGTTCACCCAGCCGCTGCTCATCACGCAGCACATGCCGGCCACCTTCACGACCATCCTGGCCGACCACATCACGCGCATTTCCGGCCTTCCGGCCAAGGAAGGGCAGGATGGCGAGACCATCGTCGGCGGTCAGGTCTACATCGCGCCGGGCGACTTCCACATGGTGGTCGAGACGCGCGGCACCAACAAGATCATCAAGCTCGACAAAGGGCCGCCGGAGAACTTTTGCCGGCCGTCCGTCGATCCCATGTTCCGGTCCATCGCCAAGGCCTGGGGCGGCCGCGTGCTGGCCTGCGTGCTGACCGGCATGGGGTCCGACGGCGCCAAGGGCGGCCAGGTGATCGTCGACGCCGGGGGCACCGTCATTGCCCAGGACGAGGCGACCAGCGTGGTCTGGGGCATGCCAGGGGCAACTGCCCAGGCCGGCGTATGCAGCGCCGTCCTGCCCATCGATGAAGTGGCTCCGCATATCCTGAAGCTGGCGACGAGGCGCGCCTGACATGAAGCCCGATGATTTCGACTTCCTCGCCAAGCTGGTCAGGGACAGCTCGGGTCTGGTCCTGACCAAGGACAAGGCCTACCTCCTGGAAAGCCGCCTGATGCCGGTGGCCCGCAAGCGTGGCTTCAAGGGCCTCGACGAACTGGTCGGCAAGCTGCGGATGGGGGATCGCGCCCTGGCCGAAGACGTCACCGAAGCCATGACGACCAACGAGTCGTTCTTCTTCCGTGACCAGAAGCCGTTCGACCAGTTCCGCCAAGTGGTGCTGCCCAACCTGCTCAAGACGCGCGCCTCCAAGCGGTCGTTCCGCATTTGGTGCGCCGCGGCGTCGTCGGGCCAGGAACCCTATTCCCTGGCCATGATCCTCAAGGAGGAAGCCGCCAAGATGCCCGGCTGGCGGACCGAGATCATCGGCACCGACATCAGCCGCGACATCCTGCAAAAGGCCCGCACCGGCCTCTATTCGCAGTTCGAGGTGCAGCGCGGCCTGCCCATCCAGCTTCTGGTCAAGTACTTCAAGAAGCGCGACGACCAGTGGGAAATCGACCCCGCCATCCGCGCCATGGTCCAGTACAAGGAATGGAACCTGCTCCAGGACCTCCGCGCGCTCGGCACCTTCGACGTGGTGTTCTGCCGCAACGTATTGATCTACTTCGACCAGCCGACCAAGGGCAAGGTCCTGGAAGGCATGTCCAAGCAGATGTCCGACGACGGCGTCCTGTACCTGGGTGGCGCCGAAACCGTTCTCGGCATCTCCGACAAGTTCAAGCCCATCCCCGGCCAGCGCGGCGTCTATGCCGTGATCAACAATCCGAAGTTCACCGGGACTACCCTCGGCGCCCCGGCCTAAATCAGGCCGGACGCCGCCTTTTTCCAGTGGGTCAGTTCCCAGGGCGCCCTGTATCACCCCCGCACATAGCACCGTTCCCAGAACGTCTCGGCGCGCAGTTTTTGCAAGGCGGCAGGGCAGGATTGGGGCTGGCTGGCCGCGCCAAGGCGGGCGACCTCCAGGCGTTCCAGGGCATCTAGGCGTTCGCCGTCGTCGAGACCGCCAGGCCAAGTGGCGACCACGTGGCGGGCGCAAGCGGTGGCACGCGCGGCCATGACCGGAGCGCAGTACTCGGCTGCCCCGGTCAGTTCTCCGGCCGTGTCGGCAAAGTGCGATACGTCGGTCGGGGCGACCGCCTTCTGGCACCCGCTCACCACCCCAGCCCCCAGCACCAGCACCAGCACCACCCCCAAGCCTCGCATGCGCGCCTCCGTTGTCGGATGGCGTCAGCCTAGCCCATCCTGGTGGGGCGCAGGCAAGCACACAAAGGGCGGTTTCACCTCCGCCAATCGCACAGGGACCACTCACGCAAGGAAGAGGCTGCGCGGGCCATCATGTCCTCGGTCTGGCAGAACGAGAACCGTACGAAGCGGTTGCCCTGGTCGGGGTCGAAATCCACCCCCGGCGTTGCCGCCACGCCCGTCTCGGCCAGCATCCGGCGGCAGAACTCCAGCGAGTCGTTGGTCAGCCCAGACACGTCGCAGTACAGGTAGAACGCGCCGTCGGCCGGAGCGAAGGTGGTGAACCCGGCCTTGGGCAGGTCTTCCAGCAGCATGGCCCGGTTGCGGGCGTACATGGCGACCCGCGCCTCCAGTTCGTCCACATGGTCGAACACGAACGTCCCGGCGTGTTGGCTGAGGGTCGGCGGGCTGATGAACAGGTTCTGGGTCAGGCATTCCAGCGGCCGGATCATCGCCTCGGGCACCACCATCCAGCCCAGGCGCCAGCCGGTCATGCAGAAGTACTTGGAGAAGCTGTTGATAACGACAGCGTCATCGGAGTAGCGCGCTGCCGTGACCGCCCGTTGCCCGCCAAAGGTGATGCCGTGATAGATCTCGTCGGAGATCAGGCGGATGCCGTTGGCCTCGCAATAGCGGCATAGGTGCTCCAGATCCTCGGGCGGCATGACGGTGCCGGTCGGGTTGGAGGGGCTGGCAACGATCAGGCCGTCGAGTTTTTCACCCGACCGCTCCAGAACCTCGACGGTCGGCTGGTAGCGGGTCTCGGGGCCGACCGGCAGACGTACCGGCTCAATGCCCAGCGCCCGCAGGATGCTGGGATAGGCCGGATAGCCGGGTTGGGCAATGCCGACCCGCGCACCGGCCTCAAAGCACGCGATGAAGGCCAGGATGAAGGCGCCCGAAGACCCGGTCGTCGCCACCACCCGCGCCGGATCGACCTCGATGCCGTCGGTACGCTGGTAGTCGGCGGCAATGCGGGCGCGCAACTCGGGCAGGCCCAGCGCCACGGTATACCCCAAGGCATCGCTATCGAGCACGCCCTTGAGGCGCTCGCGCACCCCGGCCGGCACGCCCTCGCCCGGCTGGCCGACCTCCATGTGCAAGACGTCCTTGCCGGCCGCCTTGCGCTCGGCGGCGGCGCGCATGACGTCCATGACGATGAACGGCGGCACGTCGCCGCGCTGCGCGATCTTCAGGGGTTTGGTCCCCAGCGGCTTGGTCATAGCCCCGGCTCCACGCCGACCACGGCGGCAAAGCCGGCGCCGCGCGGATCGACCGCCACGGTGCAGGTGTCGGGCCGCGCCGGCACGCCCATCGGGCAGGACACGAGGTTGGTGCGGGCCGCACCGCGCAGGCCCGATACCGCCTGCGTAGCGGGCTGGCCGCCCGGAATGGCGGCACGGGCGGCACGGGCGGCATTCACGGTCGCATCGCTGCCTGCGGCGCCAACGCCCAGGCGGAACTCGTTGACGTGGTGGTTGATCATCAGACCGGCGGCCAGCGGCGTTTGGGACATTCCCTCGGCCGGACCGGCCTCGGCGAACATCATGCCCATGCCGCGCGCCATGCGTCCCAGGCCGAACGGCCCGTTCATGGTCAGTGCGCAAGCCACGGCGGACCCGGTGCCGTCCACCACCACCAAACCCGTTCCGCCGTCGGGGTGAGCCGAGGCACCCGCAGCCGGGTCGCCGTTCCATACCGCGAGCAAGTCGTGGCCGGCCATGCCCTGCGGCGGGACGTGCAAGGTGTCGTTGCCGACCGCCTGCCGCACGCTCGGTCGCCACGTCGGGGCATAGGCGCGCAATTGCTCGCGCGTCAGGTGGCCGCCGGCCTGCTGCACCGCGTCGAGAAACTGGTTGCCGAGCATGCCATCGTACAGGGCGCCCGGCCCCTGCTGGCGCAGGCGGCCCAAGGTGGCCGCCAGATCGACCTGCTGAAGACGCTCGCCCTCGCCGATCAGGCGGGTGCCGCCCACGCTAAAGACGTCGCGCGCCACCGGATCGGCCATCAGGCCGCTGCCGCTCGACGCCAGGACATTGGCCAGGGCGCGGCTGGTTGGTTCGCCAAAGCGGGCGATGGTTTCGGCCGGGGCCATGACGGCCTCCCAGCGCAGCTTGCCGTATTTGGCGTGCATGGCGTACAGGCCGCGCGGCATGGCCGGCACCGCCACCGGCCAGCCCTGCCGGCCGCCGACAACAAATCCCTGACCAGCCGGAGCCACCGTCGCGCCGTGAGCCGGCGGGAGGAAATCAATCACCTCGGTCGTCTTGGAGCGCGAGTCGTGAACCACGCACATCCCGCCGCCACCGACCCCAACCGCCGACGGTAGGGTGACCGCCATGGTCCAGGCTGCCGCCACCGCCGCATCGACCGCCGAGCCCCCGGCGCTGAGGGCGTCGCGGGCGACCAGGGCGGCGCGCGGCTCATCCACCGCGACGGCGCCGGCGAACCCGGTCACATACCCGATGGTCCCCACTTTGAGGTCCTTCGCGGGGTCCCAGCACCCGGCCAGCATCACGGCCGAAACCGCCACGGCCAGAGAGGTTCTTCCGGCGGTGCGTTGACGCGCCGCCCGGCTCATCTTACGTTGAAGCGAACTGTTGGGGATTTGGTCGGTGCGCACGCTAGCGTCCTTGTCGGTCATCGTTGCATTCGGCCTGGCGTTGTTGACGACAGGAGCGTCGGGCGGAGTGGCCTGGGCCCAGCGCGGGCCGTCGCTCATCCGCGACGCGGAAGTAGAACGTATCATCCGCTCCTACACCAATCCACTGTTGACGGCGGCCGGCGTGCCGGTGGACGCGGTCACCATCCGCATTCTCAACGATCCGTCGCTGAATGCCTTCGTCACCACGGGCAACCGGCTGTTCATCCACAGTGGCCTTTTGATGCGGGCCGACACCCCGGATCAGTTGACCGGCGTCATCGCCCACGAAATCGGCCATATCGCGGGCGGCCACGTGGCCCGCCTGGGAGACGAGATCGAGCGGGCGACCATCACCTCGCTGGCCGCCATGGCGCTGGGCGCGGTGGCCGGCATGGCGTCGGGGCGGGGCGATGTCGGCATGGCCGCCATGTCGCTGGGCCAGCACGCGGCAACCCGCAATTTCTTTGCCTTCACCCGCACCCAGGAAAGCGCCGCCGACCAGTTCGCCCTGCGCATCCTGGACCAGACCGGGCAGTCGGCACGCGGCCTGCTGGAGTTCTTCGACATCCTGGGCGACCAGGAAATCCTGGTGTCGGCCAGCCAGGACCCTTACGTCCGCACCCACCCGCTGACCGCCGAGCGCGTTGCGTCCGTGCGCAATCACGTCGATGCCGAACCGCCGGTGGCCGAGGGTGCCCCGACCCCGAAGCAACTGACCCATGACCGGCTGGTCGCCAAACTGTTCGCCTTCCTGGAACCGCAGGCCCGCACCCTGCAACGCTACCCCGAGGGCAACGATAGCGTGGCCGCCCGCTACGCCCGCGCCATCGCCTATTTCCGGCGCGGCGACCTGGCGAACGCCCGGCCGCTGGTCGACAGCCTGCTGGCCGAAAGCCCGCAGGACCCGTTCTTCCACGAGTTGAAGGGGCAGATGTTGCTGGAAAACAGCCGCATCCCCGAAGCGCGCGAAGCCTATGAACAGGCCGTCGCCCTGGCCCCGGACGAGCCGCTCATCACTCTCAGCCTGGCCCACGCCCTGGTCGAAAGCGGCCGCCCCGAGGACCTGAAGCGCGCCGAGGCGGTGCTGCGCCGCACCCTCAATCAGGAACCCCGCAACGCCTTTGCATGGCGGCTGATGGGCATGTCCCAGGGACGCCAGGGCATGGAGGGCCACGCCGCCTATGCCATGGCCGAATACGCCATGCTGACCGGCGATCCGGCCCAGGCGGCCTATCATGTGGGCAAGGCGCAGCGCCTGATCCCGCAGGCCGACCCGCTGTGGCTGCGCCTGGATGACCTCGGCCAGGAAGCCCGCCGGGCTCAGGAAAAGGCCGCCGAGGATCGGCGCTGAGCAGTCGGTTTCCTCACGGAGCGGTGACTTGCCCCCAGGCCCCTGAACGCGCCATAGTGGCGCCTATGTTGCCCATATCCGACTGAAGGATTATCCATGTCCCGGCTGCGCCGCTTCCTGACCGCCTCCGCCCTGGCCCTTGCCGTGACCGCCACGGCGCCCGCCCAGGCCCAAGATCCCGCCCAAGATCCCGCCCTGGCCACCTCCGCCCTCACCGATGCCCAGAAGGACGCCGTGCGCGCCCTCATCCGCGATACCCTGGTCAACAATCCCGACATCCTGCGCGAAGCCTTCGGCGCCCTACAGGCCCAGGAAGAGCACGCCGCCCAGGCCCGCCAGCGCGCCGCCGTGAAGGCCAACGCCCAGGCGCTGTACAACGCGCCCAACGACCCCGTCATGGGCAACCCCAAGGGCGACGTCACCCTGGTCGAATTCATGGATTACCGCTGCGGCTACTGCAAGTCGGTCATGGACACCGTCCTCGACGTCGTCGAAAGCGACGGCAAGGTGCGCTTTGTCATCAAGGAGTTCCCCATCCTCGGCGCCGAGTCAGTGGTCGCCTCACGCTTCGCCCTGGCCGCCCGCGCGCAGGGCAAGTACGAGCCCTATCACCTGGCCCTGATGCGCCATCGCGGCGCTTACACCGAGGAAAGCCTGACCAAGATCGCCAAGGACGTCGGCCTTGATGCCGAGCGCCTGGCCAAGGACGCCGCCAGCCCGGCCATCCAGGCAGAACTGCTGGAAAACCGCAAGCTGGCCGAAAGCATGGGCATCGGCGGCACCCCGGCGTTCGCCGTTGGCGAAATCCTGCTGCCCGGCGCGGCCAACGCCGAAACCCTCAAGCACGCCATTGCCGAAACCCGCAAGGGCAGCAAGGGGTAAGGAGCGGAAAGTGGGTCGGGAACGCGGGCTCTGCCCGCACCCGCCAAGGGCCGAACGGCCCTTGGAACCCATGAGTTTCGGCTATGCCTTCACTTGCACCGCAGGCAGATAATCCCTGCCGTTTTCTGCGCTGCGCGCGGCTTTGCATCAAGGTCAAATTAGCGAGGTCCAGGAGACCGAGTCTCCTGGCGGGCGCGGGCAGAGCTCGCCTTTTCCCTCTCCACGTCCCCTACCCGAAACACCTCCGGTACAGCGCGGCGATCTCTTCGGCCGTCGGGACCTTGGGGTTGTTGGCCGGACTGCCTGAGGCCAGGGCTTGCGCGGCCATGGTTTCGACCAAACCGAGGAATCTGGTTTCCTCGATGCCCCATACGCGGGGGGTGGGCACTTCCAAGTCGGCGTTGAGGGCGGCCAATCCGTCGATCAAGCAAGTGATGGCCGCCGCGTCATCATCGCCCGACCCGGCGCAGCCCATGGCGCGGGCCGCCGCTGCATATCGCACGGGCGCGGCCTCAGCCGAAAAAGCTGTCACGGCCGGCAGCAGCATGGCGTTGGACAGCCCATGCGGGACGTGAAAGAACGCGCCGATGGGCCGGCTCATGCCGTGGACCAGCGCCACCGAGGCATTGGAGAACGCCAGCCCGGCCAGGGTCGCGCCCAGCATCATCGCCTCGCGCGCCGCCGCGTTGTGGGGCTCGCGCACCGCCGTGCGGATGTTGGGGAACAATTGGCCGAGCGCCGCGAGGGCCATGGCATCGCTGTAGGGGTTGGCCTTGACGCTGACATAGGCCTCAAGCGCGTGGGTGATGGCGTCGATGCCGGTGTCGGCGGTGATGCGCGCCGGCAGGTCCAAGGTCAACTCATAGTCGATGATCGCCGCATCGGGCAGGCAGGCGGCGCCCATGATGAGCATTTTCTCATGGACCTCGCCCTCGGCGTCGGTGATGACGCAGAACTTGGTGACCTCGGCCCCGGTGCCAGCCGTGGTCGGCACGCAGACCAGCGGCAGGACCGGCAGGTCAGCGCTTTTGGGCACCTTCCAGTCGCGCATCTCCCCGCCCCCGGCGTAGAGGATGTTCATGGCCTTGGCGGTGTCCATGGGGCTGCCGCCGCCAAAGGCGATCAGGCAATCGAAATCGCCCGCGCCCATGACCTCGACGCCGGTGCGGACCTCCTCCGTGGTCGGGTCGGAAATGCAGTCGGGATAGAGCGAATGGCGGATGCCCGCCGCGTCCAGCGGTGCGGTCAGGCGCCCCAGCAAGGGCGAGCGCGACAGGAAGTGGTCGGTCACCACCAGCGGCCGCAAACACCCCAGGTGTTTCAGCACCTCGGGCAGGCGGCGGACGGCGCCCCCGCCAGCAAGGATCCGCGTCGGCGTCAACAGGGTCAGATCCATGGCGCGTCTCCCGGCTACGATTGGATTTTCATCCAGTGTAGCCGGGTGCGGCAAGGTTGTCACATGACCTAGCGGGTTGTTCAGATAAGCCCGGCCAGCGGCGAGGACGGATCGGCGTAGAGTTTCTTAGGCATCCGCCCGGCATGATAGGCCAGACGCCCGGCCTCGACCGCCAGCTTCATGGCGCGGGCCATGGCGATGGGGTCCTTGGCGGCGGCGATGGCGGTGTTCATCAACACGCCGTCGCAGCCCAGTTCCATGGCGATGGCGGCGTCCGACGCCGTGCCCACACCGGCATCGACCAGCACGGGAACGCTCACCGTCTCCTTGATGAGGCGGATGGTATAAGGGTTGATGATGCCCAGCCCCGACCCGATCAACGAGCCGAGCGGCATGATCGCCACGCACCCCATGTCCTCAAGCTGCTTGGCGAGGATGGGATCGTCGGAGCAGTAGACCATCACCTTGAAGCCCTCCTTGATGAGGACTTCGGCCGCCTTCAGGGTTTCGACCATGTTGGGGTACAGGGTCTTCTGGTCGCCCAGCACCTCCAGCTTGACCAGCTCCCAGCCGCCGGCCTCGCGCGCGAGGCGCAGGGTACGCACCGCGCTGTCGGCATCAAAGCACCCGGCGGTGTTGGGCAGGTAGGTGTATTTCTTGGGGTCCACGTAATCGACCAGCATCGGCTGGCTGGGGTCGGACAGGTTGACCCGGCGCACCGCCACGGTGACGATCTCGGCCCCGCTGGCCTCGATGGCGAGCTTGGTCTCCTCGAAGTCCTTGTACTTGCCGGTGCCAACCAGCAGCCGCGCCGAAAAGCGCAGACCGGCGACTTCAAAGGTGTCCTGAGTGTCAAACTGCGTCATGGGCTTCAGCCACCCCCGATGAAATGAACGATCTCCAGCGCATCGCCGTCCGCCAGGACAACGTCGCCATACTGGGACTTGGGAACGATTTCGCGGTTGCGCTCCACGGCGACCTTACGGGCGTCCAGGCCGATGGCGTGCAGAAGCTCCTGGAGCGTCAGGCCGTCGGGGTGGTCGTGGAGATCGCCGTTGATGGTCAGCTTCATGGGTCAAACTCGTGGAAGTGGCGCGCGAAAAGGCGTTGCGGCGGAGTATGGGGCGGCCGATGATTTGGCGCAACCCGCCCCCTGAGGTGGGTCCAAAGTTCGCGCGACATCCAGCCCGGTGCGCGGGGAGTGTTGCGCCCTCGCCCCCCCTGCGGTATGCCTGTCCCCCAGCACTGACACAACAGCGGCGGAACCTCGTTGCGCACATCGGTTCTCATCCTCAACGGCCCGAACCTCAACATGCTGGGAACCCGGCAGCCCGAGGTCTATGGGCACGAGACGCTAGCCGACATCGAACGGCTGTGCGACGAACACGCGGCCACGTTGGGCGTGGCCATGGACTTCCGCCAGTCCAACAGCGAAGGCGACCTCGTGACCTGGATCCAGGACGCGCGGGGCCGCCATCATGGCATCATCATCAACGCCGCCGCCTACACCCATACCTCGGTCGCCATCCTCGACGCGCTCCTGGCGGTCGAGCTGCCCGTCGTCGAGGTTCACCTGTCCAACATCCACCGCCGCGAGGCGTTCCGGCAGCACTCCTATGTTTCCCAGGCGGCGCGCGGAATGATCTGCGGCTTTGGATCCCATGGCTATGTGCTGGCGCTCGACGCCCTGCACCGAATGCTCGCCGCCAGCCCGCGCACTCACGATAAAGAGAAACGGTAGATGACCAAGACGTCCATCGACGCCGACGCGATCCGCCAGCTTGCCAGCCTGCTGGACGAGACCGGCCTGAACGAACTTGAATACGACAGCGGCTCCTTCCGGGTCCGCCTGTCGCGCGGGGCCACCGTGGTCCATGCCGCAGCGCCGGTCGCCGGTCCTGCCGCCCCGGCAGCCGCCGCAGCGGTGCCGGCCAGCCCGGCCGATCACCCCGGCGCGGTCAAGGCGCCCATGGTCGGCGTCACCTACAACGCCCCCGAGCCCGGCGCCGCGCCGTTCATTCAGCCCGGCCAGATGGTGACCGAAGGCCAGACCATCATGCTGATCGAGGCGATGAAGACCTTCAACCCAGTGCGCGCCCCGCGCTCGGGCAAGGTCACGGCCATCCTGGTCACCGACGGCCAGCCGGTGGAATACGGCGAGCCGCTCGCCATCATCGAATAGGGACTTCCCCCAGGATGTTCGAAAAGGTCCTCATCGCCAACCGTGGCGAGATCGCCCTGCGCATCCACCGGGCGTGCCGGGAGATGGGCATTAAGACGGTGGCCGTGCATTCCACCGCCGATGCCAACGCCATGCATGTGCGGCTGGCCGACGAGGCCGTGTGCATCGGGCCGCCGTCCGCCAAGGACAGCTACCTGAACAAGGCGGCGATCATTTCGGCCGCCACCATCACCGGGTCGGACGCCATCCACCCCGGTTACGGGTTCCTGTCCGAGAACGCCGACTTCGCCGAGATGGTCGAGGATCACGGCATCGTATGGATCGGGCCGGAGCCCAAGCACATCCGCATGATGGGCGACAAGGTCACGGCCAAGATCGCCGCGCTGAATGCAGGCCTGCCGTGCGTTCCGGGCTCCCCCGGCGCCGTGGAAACGGCCGAGGAAGCCCTGCGCCTGGGCGGTGAGATCGGCTATCCTGTGCTCATCAAGGCCAGCGCCGGCGGCGGTGGTCGCGGCATGAAGGTCGCCACCAGCGACGCCGACATCGTCGAGCAGTGGCGCATGGCCCGCCAGGAAGCCCTGTCGGCCTTCGGCAACGCCGAAGTGTACATGGAAAAGTACCTCGGCAATCCGCGCCACATCGAAATCCAGATCCTGGCCGACAGCCACGGCAACGTCGTTCACCTGGGCGAGCGCGACTGCTCCTTGCAGCGCCGCCACCAGAAGGTGCTCGAAGAAGCCCCCTCGCCCGCGTTGAACGCCATCGAGCGCGCCCGCATCGGCGAGATCGCCTGCACCGCCATGCAGAAGATCGGCTACCGCAACGCCGGCACCATCGAGTTCCTGTACGAAAACGGCGAGTTTTTCTTCATCGAGATGAACACCCGCCTACAGGTCGAACACCCGGTCACCGAAATGATTACCGGCCTCGATCTGGTGCGCGAACAGTTGCGCATCGCCGACGGCGCGCCGCTGGGCTACACGCAGGACGAGGTCGGCTTCTACGGCCATGCCATCGAGTGCCGCATCAACGCCGAGGACCCGGCCACCTTCCGCCCCTGCCCCGGCAAGGTGACCGAATACCACCCGCCGGGCGGCCTGGGCGTCCGCGTCGATTCGGGCCTCTATGCCGGGGCCACCGTACCGCCCCACTACGACAGCATGATCGCTAAGCTGATCGTCCACGGGACCAGCCGCAACGAATGCCTGATGCGCCTGCGCCGCGCCCTGGGCGAATTCGTTGTCGGCGGCATCGAAACGACCATTCCGCTGCATGTCCAGTTGGTCAACAACGCCGACTTCCAGAACGGTGACTACGACATCCGTTGGCTGGAAGAGTTCCTGAAGACGGTGTAACCCACGACGCAGAGGGAGAAATTCCTCCGCGTTCCGCCTCTAATGCGCCCCTCGCCGGGCGGCTGCCGTCGGGGTATCATGGTCACGGCCGGGCATTCCGCCCAGCATCCGACCGAAGCAGCCACGGAGGCGCGTTTGGTCACCCTGACCCCGGAAGTCCTGCTCCGCGCCTATGCCTGCGGCGTGTTTCCCATGGCCCGATCCCGCCAGGATCCCCGCTTGTACTGGATCGACCCCCAGGAGCGCGGCGTATTGCCCCTGGACGGCTTCCACGTCCCCCGCTCCCTGTTCAAGGTCCTGCGCCGCGAAGTGTTCGAGGTGCGCTGCGACAGCGATTTCGCCGGCGTCCTGGCCGGCTGCGCCGAAACTGCCCCCGACCGCCCCGAAACCTGGATCAACGACGAGATCACCGGCCTGTTCACCCAACTCCACCACCTGGGCCTCGCCCACAGCGTGGAAAGCTGGCACAACGGCCGACTGGTCGGTGGCCTGTATGGGCTGGCCCTGGGCGGCGCGTTCTTTGGCGAAAGCATGTTTTCGCGCGCCACCGACGCCTCAAAGGTGGCCCTGGCCCACCTTGTCGCCCGCCTGCGCAAGGGCGGCTTCACCCTGCTCGACACCCAGTTCGTGACCGACCACCTGCGCCGCTTCGGGGCCATCGAAATCCCCAAGGCGACATACCTGGAAAAGCTCGCCGCCGCCATGAACCAGGGCGCCCACTTCCCCGTGGACATGACGCCCGACGAGGTCGTGGAGTTGGTACGCGGAAGTTGATGTGACGGAGACGCGGGCCCTGCCCGCACCCGCCAGGAGGCGCAGCCTCATAGGCGCTAACATAAGAAAGGAACTGGGCTCTGCCCAGGCCCGCCAAGGGCCGAGCGGCCCTTGGATCCCATGAGGGGGTTCGCCCTTTTCTTGCGCCGCAGGCAGAGAATGTCGGTATTCAATGCGCTGCGCGCGGCTTTGCTCCGTCACGTCGCGAGGTCAAGGAGGCCAGCCTCCTTGCGGGTGCGGGCAGAGCCCGCTTTCCTTCGCTAAAGTTAGCGCCTATGGGCCGCTTGGCCCCTTGCGGGTTTGGGCAGCGCCCAACCTTCCTTCCTCAGCCGCCCCCTACTCAGCCGGCGCGGCCGGTGCTTCGCTCGTGGCGTCCTTGCAGGACAGCACCCACAGGTCATAAACCGGGTGTTCCATGGCCGAGACGGCGGGGCTGGAGGCGAACATCCAGCCTCGGAACACTTCGCTCACGGGTTCGCCGGGCTTGCGTTCCCACACGTCGAGAAACGCGGCGCTTTCCGGCGGTTCCTCGGGCGGGCGCTCCAGGCAGGCGCGGACGATGAATTCCAGGGTGTTGATGGTGGTGGTCTGGTTGACGGCAACCTCGAAGGTCCGCACCCGCGCGGTGGCCTTGTCGAGCCAGCGCAGGACCGCCATGCCGCGTTGCAGGTTGCCGGCCTGCACGGACGGCGGCGGCAGGCGCATGACGGGGCGGTCCTCGTCCCAGGTCGGCACTTCGCGCTGGGTTTCCTCCAGCACGGTTTCGTCGATAAAGATCTCGGGCGGCGGGCTTAGCGATGTCTGGGCCAGGGCCGGCGCGGCAAACAGCGGCAGCGCGAGCGCCGACACCGCGATCACGACGGCACCAACAGCGGAGACAACGGGGGACGGGACGAGACGGGACACGGGCGCTCCGGGTTTATTCCATAGTCGGGGCGGACGACGGCCCCGATTGTTCGTCCTGGGAGACGAGGAAGATGATCTCGCCCACCAGATCCTCGACGGATTGGTAATTGCGGGTCCGCGTGACGGTGCCGCCGGCCGCGATGGCCTGCTCGGCCCGGCCGGGCTCCAGCTTGATGTACTTGCCACCGAGCAATCCATCCGACGCCACCGAGGCTACGGTGTCCTGCGGAAGCAGCACGGACGGCAGGATGGTCATATGGACGATGGCCTGATAGGTCTTTGGGTCCAGGTTCTGCTGGCTGACCGACCCAACCTTGATACCTGATATCCGCACGTCGGCGCCGTCGTCCAGGCCGCCGACCTTGGAGAACGCGGCGGTCACCGGATAGCCGGAAATGGACTTGATGTCGGCCGTGTCGTAGGCGAAGGCCAGGAACAGGCCGGCCACGACCAGCACCACGGCGCCCATGATCGTTTCGATCGGATTGCGGCCCATGCCCTACTCCCCCCTGTCCTGTGATGGACCCTGCAAAGATGGGTCGTCGAGCATCGACGGGATGAACGAGTTGCCTGTCGTGCCCGTTTCCCCGCCGCCCGCCCCTTCGGCCCCAGCCGACGCGGGTGCAAGGCGGGCCTTGGCCTGGGCCACGACGCGGGCCAGAAGCTCTTCGATCATCATGGAGTCCTGGGTGTATTCGATGCGCCCGCCAGGACCCAGCATGTCGTCGTCGGCGCCGGGCTGAAGCTCGATGTACTTGGCGCCCAGCAGGCCGTCTGTTTCGATGATGGCCGACGAGTCCTGGGGCAGCTGGACCCACTCGTTGAGACGCAGCGTGACATGGGCGCGATACCGCGCGTCGAGCACCTGCTCGACCACCTGGCCAACGGGCAGTCCCGCCAGGCGCACCTGCGCCCCGACCGTCAGGCCGTCCGTCCGATGGAACACCGCCTGCACCGCATAACCGCCGTCACCGGCCCCACGCTGGCCGGAGCCGAGCGCGTTCAGGGCGAGCGCCAGGACGAGAGCGCCCAGCACTCCGGCCCCGATCACTGTCTCGCGCCGCGGTGTCATGGGTGCACAGTCATGATTACGGTCCGGTTTGCAGCGTCAGTGCGATCACACCGGCCTCCACGGCTCATAGTCGCCGGTGGCGCGGTCGCGCAGGCCGCCACGCTGGTCGTGACCGGGCGGCAGGTAGGCCTGGACGGTGCCGGTCAGGTTCGGCACATGCTCCTTCTGCCACGCGCGCTGCGGGCGGGTGACCGGCGCATCGGTGGTGTAGTGCAGCCAGGCGTGCCATTCGGGCGGCACCTTGGACGCTTCGAGGGCGCCCTTGTACAGCACCGAGCGCTTGGGCACGCCGCCCTGAATGTCCTTCTTGGACTCGAAGTAGCGGTTGCCGAACTGGTCGGTGCCGACCTGACGGCCATGCAGCCACGTGTTGAACAGGGTCCCGAGAATCATGTGCGCTCCGTGTGCCGAAGGGTCCCCTCGCGGGGATTGGTCCAGGGCCCGGAATATGGACCAATCCCGGCCCCGCGTCCAGCATGCGGCGACCTCATTTCAAGGCGGCGTAAGGTCTTACGACCTTCCTCCAGGCGCCACCCTGAATGCGTACCTCCGATGCACCGAATTCGACGCTTTTTCGCTCCAAAACCGAGGCAGAAATTTGTTGCCGCACCCCGGATCGTCGCATAGGGTAGTGGCTCTGAGCATCTGCACACACAACATATGGTCCATCGCGACTCGCGGTGGAATCAGGGTTCTTGGGGATGTCTCAGGCTTCTTTCGAGGATTCGGCACCACACCGAACAGCCTTTAGGGCGACGTTCGGAAGAGGGCCAACGCAAGAAGTTGAAGTTGGTTCGGGTATATCCGCCATAAGTCATAACCAGGCAAGGAACGGGAACATGCAGGTCAAGCGTCTCTTCACGGAAGCCGGCCGCGATCCCTACGCGGGAATCGCGTTCAAAAAGGCATCCAGCGAGATCCGCAACCCCGACGGCTCGGTGGTCTTCAAGGCCAGCGACGTCGAGGTTCCCGCCGTCTGGTCACAGGTGGCCAGCGACGTGCTGGCGCAAAAATACTTCCGCCGCAAGGGCATCCCTGCGGTCAGCCAGCCGGTGCGGGAAAAGGACGTGCCCGAGTGGCTGTGGCGCCGCGAACCCGACGCCAAGGCCCTGGACGCCCTGCCCGAGGGGCAGCGGTTCGTCGGCGAGTCGTCGTCCAAGCAGGTGTTCGACCGGCTGGCCGGCACTTGGACCTATTGGGGCTGGAAGGGCGGCTATTTCGACGCCGAGGCCGACGCTCGCACGTTCTTTGACGAAATGCGCGCCATGCTGGCCCTGCAGATGGGCGCCCCCAACTCCCCGCAGTGGTTCAACACCGGCCTGCACTGGGCCTATGGCATCGACGGCGGCGAGCAGGGCCACTACTACGTGGACCACAAGACCGGCGAACTGACCCGCTCCACGTCGGCCTATGAACACCCGCAGCCGCACGCCTGCTTCATCCAGTCCATCCAGGACGATCTGGTGAACGAGGGCGGCATCATGGACCTGTGGGTCCGCGAGGCGCGCCTGTTCAAGTACGGGTCGGGCACCGGCACCAACTTCTCCAACCTGCGCGGCGAGAACGAGCCCCTGGCCGGCGGCGGCAAGTCCAGCGGCCTGATGAGCTTCCTCAAGATCGGCGACCGCGCCGCCGGGGCCATCAAGTCGGGCGGCACCACCCGCCGCGCCGCCAAAATGGTCATCGTCGACGTCGACCATCCCGACATCGAGGCGTTCATCAACTGGAAGATGGTCGAGGAACAGAAGGTCGCCTCGCTGGTCGCCGGGTCCAAGGCGTGCAAGCAGGCCATGACCGCCGTGCTGGCCGCCTGCCGCGAGTGGGACGGCGCCGACGACGAGACGCGCTTCGACCCCAAGGTGAACAAGGCCCTGCGCAGCGCCATCAAGGCCGCGCGCAAGGCCCATGTGCCGGAAAACTACGTCCAGCGCACCATCCAGTTCGCCCGCCAGGGGGTGCTGGACATCGACTTCCCGGTCTATGACACCGACTGGGATTCCGAGGCGTACCTGACCGTTTCCGGCCAGAACTCCAACAACTCGGTGCGCGTCACCAACGCCTTCCTCGACGCCGTGAAGACCGACAGCGCGTGGCACCTCAAGGGCCGCACATCCGACATCGGCAAGCCGATCCGCGCCCGCGCCCTGTGGGACAAGATCGGCGAGGCGGCGTGGGCCTGCGCCGATCCCGGATTGCAGTTCGACACCACCATCAACGACTGGCACACCTGCCCCGAGTCGGGCCGTATCAACGCGTCGAACCCGTGCTCGGAATATATGTTCCTGGACGACACGGCGTGCAATCTGGCGTCGCTCAACCTGATGACGTTCCGCCGGGCCGATGGCACCTTCGACGTGGACGCCTTCAGCCACGCCGTGCGCCTGTGGACCATGGTGCTGGAAATCTCCGTGGTGATGGCGCAGTTCCCGTCCCAGAAGATCGCCGAACTGTCCTACCGCTACCGCACCCTGGGCCTGGGGTTCGCCAACATCGGCGGCCTGTTGATGGCCAACGGCCTGTCCTATGACAGCGACGAGGGCCGCGCCCTGTGCGGGGCGATTTCCGCCCTGATGACCGGCGTGTCCTATGCCACCTCGGCCGAGATGGCCGGGCAGCAGGGCGCCTTCCCCGGCTATGCCGCCAACGCCCCGCACATGCTGCGGGTCATCCGCAACCACCGCCGCGCCGCCCACGGGCTGGCCGACGGCTACGAGGCCCTGGCCGTCAAGCCGGTGCCGCTGGATGCCGTATCCTGCCCCGACGCACCCGTCGTCGAGGCCGCCCGCGCCGCCTGGGATCTGGCCCTGACGCTGGGCGAGCAGCACGGCTACCGCAATGCGCAGGTGTCCGTGGTCGCGCCGACCGGCACCATCGGGCTGGTCATGGACTGCGACACCACCGGCATTGAGCCCGACTTCGCCCTGGTCAAGTTCAAGAAACTGGCCGGCGGCGGGTATTTCAAGATCATCAACCGCATGGTCCCGCTGGCCCTGGAAACCATGGGCTACCCGGCCGGGCAGCGCGAGGAGATCGTGCAGTACGCGGTCGGCCACGGCACCCTCAAGGGCGCGCCCGGCGTCAACCACGACAGCCTGCGCGCCAAGGGGTTCGACGACGCCGCCCTGACCAAGATCGAGGCCGCCCTCGAAACCGCGTTCGACATCAAGTTCGCCTTCAACAAGTGGACGCTGGGCGAGGAATTCTGCCTCCACGCCCTGGGCCTCACCGCCGAGCAGCTTGACGACTTCGGCTTTGACATGCTTGCCGCCCTGGGCTTTTCCAAGGATCAGGTGGAGAAGGCCAACACCCATGTGTGCGGCGCCATGACCCTGGAAGGCGCGCCGTTCCTACGGGCCGAGCATCTGGCGGTGTTCGACTGCGCCAGCCCCTGCGGCCGCATCGGCAAGCGGTTGCTGTCGGTGGACAGCCACATCCGCATGATGGCCGCCGCCCAGCCGTTCATTTCCGGTGCCATTTCCAAGACCATCAACATGCCCAACTCGGCCACGGTCGAGGATTGCACCGCCGCCTATGAAATGTCTTGGCGCCTGGGCATCAAGGCCAATGCCCTGTACCGCGACGGGTCCAAGCTGTCCCAGCCGTTGCAGGGCCAGCTTCTGGACGATGTCGAGGAGGATGAGGACGAGGTTGCCGAGACGACGGTGCAGCAGATCATCGACGCCCCTGCCCCGCAGCGCGCCGCCATGATCGCCGAGAAGGCCGCGACCGCCTACAAGGCCACCCGCCGCCGCCTGCCCCACCGCCGCAAGGGCTATACGCAAAAAGCCGTGGTCGGCGGCCACAAGGTGTACCTGCGCACCGGCGAGTACGAGGACGGCACCCTCGGCGAGGTGTTCGTCGACATGCACAAGGAAGGGGCCGCCTTCCGCTCGCTGATGAACAACTTCGCGATTTCGGTGTCCATCGGCCTGCAATACGGCGTGCCGCTGGAGGAGTTCGTGGAGGCCTTCACCTTCACCCGGTTCGAGCCGTCGGGCATGGTCGAGGGCAACGATGCCATCAAGATGGCAACCTCCATCCTCGACTACATCTTCCGTGAGGTCGCGGTGTCCTACCTCGGCCGCAACGACCTCGCCCACGTCGCCCCCGAAGACATGGCCCCCGACGCCCTGGGCGGCGGCCACGACGAGGCCGACCTCGCCCAGTGGGGCGGCACGCAGCTTGAACGCACCGTGTCCAAGGGATACGTCCGCACCGCCGACCTGTCCAACCTCTACGTCCTGCGCGGCGACAGCGAACAGGGCCGGCGGGTGGCCGAAACCGCCGAACTGGCCCGCCAGACCACCAAGGGCCTGAATGCGGGCCTGTCCACCGGCACCGGCGGCGCCACCGTCCACACCCACGCCCACTTCGAACGGGTGTCGGTGGACATCGACAGCACCCTCAAACCCAAACCCCGCGACGACCGAGGCTCCCGCATCCGCGAAGCCCGCATGAAGGGCTATGAGGGCGACAACTGCGGCGAATGCGGGAACTTCACGCTGGTGCGGAACGGGACGTGCATGAAGTGCGATACTTGTGGGAGCACTTCGGGGTGTAGCTGAGGTCCAGAAGCTTGTTGAGTTGCGCACCATAGTTTGGCCTATGGGCACCATAGTGTGGCCCAAACGACGCAACAGCGCGCCGCTGGCTGTCAGGTGAACTGAGCCAAGCTTGGTCGAGGCCAGTGTAGGGAGCCATCTGTGCCAACGTCTTGCGACGCTTAGCGTGTCGTTCAGGTGAGCAGGCCACAGGGGATGCGGGCAATGCCCGAAGCGGTGCCTACGATGGCAGTTGATAGGGTTGTACTTCACCGGCACCGCCAACCAAGTGTGCTGGTGAAGGCCCTGTGGCGCGCGTTCACGACCGCCCTACAACCAACATACTGACATCGGTTCCAGTCGGCTGCTTCGGGGACAGTTTGAGTATGACCGCCGACTGGATCGACCTTGACCGCCAGTTCGTGTCTCACCAAACCGACAAGGAGCGGGAGGCAGCGGCGTTGCGCAGTTATCTTCACGAGCGCGACCATGGCCCCCTCGACTGGCCCCGCCTGCAGTGCCACAACCGTGTTGTGGTCCTCGGCGAGGCGGGAAGCGGCAAGACCTGGGAGTTCCGGGCACAGATGGCGCGGATGCGCGCCGCCGGGCGGGCTGCGTTCGTTCTGAACCTTGGGCAACTGGCGGACGCGGGAGTCGATGGCGCCCTAAACCCGCAGGACCTCAAAGCCCTGCACGCTTGGCGGCGGGGCGAAGGGCCTGTCAGCCTGTTTCTGGATGCTGTCGAGGAGGCTCGTCTTACAAGATACAACCAGTTCGAAGTTGCGCTGCGCTGCCTGGCGCAGGTGCTCGACGGGGCGACGGACAGGGTTTTCCTCTTCCTCTCCAGCCGCATCACCGGCTGGCGGGTTGAGGATGCCCGGACGGTCGCGACACTCTTTGGCCCCGGCAAGGATGCCGCTCCCGACGCTGCGCATCCGGCGCTGGAAGCTGAGGTGGCCGTTGTCGAGATGGCCTCGCTGGCGCCGAAGCAGGTAAGGCGGCTGGCCGAAGAGGAAATCGCCGATGTCGATGCGTTCATGCAGGCCGTCAACGACCGCGATGCGTGGGACTTCACCGGCCGCCCCTATGATGTTCGGGGGCTTCTGGCGTACTGGAAGGACCACGGGACGCTCGGCTCCCTGACCCAGATCATCGAGTACGACATCGTTCGAAAGCTGCGCGAGGACAATCCGGAGCGCCACCACCGAACGCCGCTGGAGTGCCGACGGGCGCGCCTGGGCGCCGAGGCCCTTGCCGCTGCGACCGTGCTGTCCCGACGGTTCACGTTTTCCGTCACAGGCGCTGCGCCACCGGAGGGCACTCTCGCCCCGGAAACCATCCTGGACGAGTGGAGGCCGGCGGAAGTCCAGGCCTTGCTGGAGCGTCCGGTCTTTGATGAAGCGGCCTTTGAGCGCGTGCGCTTTCACCACCGTCATGTGTCGGAGTTTTTGGCAGCCCGCTGGCTGAAGCGGCTGCTCGACGACGGGGCGCCCCGGCAGGCGATCAGCGATTTGCTGTTCCGGCGGAGCCACGGCGATACCGAGGTCGTTCCGGACTCCCTGGCGCCTGTGGCAGCGTGGCTGGCGGGGACGGAGGGCTGGGTGCGCAGGCGCCTGATGGCCGTCAACCCGGATGCATTGCTAGCCCACGGCGACCCGGCCGCCATTCCCCTGCCGGAACGGGAGGCGTTACTTGAGCGCCTGATGGCACACCACCGTTTTCGGCCGGGCTGGGATCAAGCGGCGCAGCTGCGGCGGTTGGCCGAGCCGTCCCTGGGGCCGAAGATTGCCGGGTTGCTCAGCAATCCTGCCCTGTCGGACGATCAGCGGGAGCTGTTGCTGCGGCTTGCGGCCATTGGCCGGCTGTGGGAGGTGGCGCCGGTCGCAGCCTCCATCGCCGCAGACAGGGTCATGTCGCACGACGTTCGGCGGCTTGCGGTCGAGGCCGTGGCGGCTTCGGGTGACACGGCGGTGATGGGCGGGTTGTTGGCGGCCCTGAAATGGGAGCGCCCAATTCCGTACCACATCACCGCACGGTTGTGCCGCACCCTGTACCCCCAGCACATTGACGAGCATGGGCTTCTGCACCTTCTGGCCCGGACCCAGACGGAGCAGGGCGGGTGGCGCGACGGCCCACTAGGTGCCATCGAGCACCTTCTTGACGGCTTGCCTCTGGACCGGCTGCAATGCTTGCTCCCCATGCTGTTGCGGGCATCGCGGCGGCGGCCGTGGGTTCGGGTGCAGGCGGAACAGGTTCTTTGTGTCTCAAAGCGATTCAGGGGTGGTGTCCAGGGATTGGGCGAGGCTCTGGCGCGGCTGGTTGCCGCCCCGGATCAGGGTGGGCTGCCCCCGGACGAATGGGCGCAGTTGCTGGAGCAGTACGAGCGTCTCAGGGAGAACCAAGTTGCGCGCCCCGGCGGCGTTGATACCGTCGGCAAGGCGCTGGAAACGGTTCCCGCCGTCAGGCGTGCGTCATTCCGGCTGCGGGTGCAGCGGGCGCTTGAGGGGGAACGTGTGCCTGATGCCTGGAATATCCAACATTACTGGCACTGCTGGTTCGTCACCTCGCCAGATATTGATTGGCTCCTGCAGGACCTGGAGGAAGAGGAAGACGGCCCGGAACGCGATCTCATTTTGAAGGCTGCCATATTGTACTGGGAACGGGCCGGTCGCCCGCGCCGGGAGGGGCGGCAGTTGCGGCGGATAGCCGGGAAGTCGGAACGTCTGCGCCGCGTCTATCAGCAGGAGAAGCAGACAGTCTTGAGACGGGTCCGAAGGTTGTTCTTCGGATATCGCGAAAAGCTCAGGAGCCGGTGGTGGCGACTGAGGTGGTTCATAAGCGGCAAAGGCTGGCGGGCTTTGCTTCAGCGCGGACCCCTTTGGAGATACCAGCTGCGCTGGGAGGCAATTCGCCGCCGCGGTGATCTTCGGGAGGGGCAGAATTGGCCCCTCATGCACAATATGCTGTTGTCTGTACGGGACGCCGGTTCGCTTGATGAAGTGACGTTTGATCGCGTTAGGCTAGTGAAGGTGTTTGGACGGCATGCGACGGAAAACCTGAGGTCAGGCCTGAAGGCACGATGGCGGACTTGGCAGCCACCTCTGCCCGGTAGCGAGCCAGGGGTGCATTGGAATGCCTCTGTCTCTGCCCTTGTCGGTTTGGCCCTTGAGGCCGAGGAGACTGGCACCGCGCAATGGACTTCGCAGGAAGCCCTGTGGGCAAGCCAACATGCGCTTCATGCCTGGAACGGCTTTCCGGACTGGCTGCCAGCCTTGGCGCAGAGTCATCCCACCGAAGTCATTTCAGTTTTCCGCACCGAGGCTGAACTGGAAGTCCAGACACCGGCGAATGAGCGCTCACCCCACGGAATGCTGAGTTGGCTGGCTCGTGCCGATGACAGGATCCGGAACTTGTGCGCCCCGTTCATCGCCGAGATTCTCCAGCGTCAGGAGCCGACGCACCTGAAGGTCCTTCGGCAGATCCTGGCCATTCTTGTCCGGGCCAACGATGCTGCAACGCTCTCCGCAGCCGCACCGTCCCGCGTTGCGGCCGCTCAGGCGACGGGGGATCGGGAGCGGCTTCTGACGTGGCTGCAGGTCTGGCTTCAGGTGGAGGCCGACGCGGCACTCGACTGGCTGGAAGGCGCACTTCCTTTGATGGCGCCTGAGGACGCCGACGCTTTGGTTCAGCATTTGGCGGCTGCCATGGAGTTGCACAGGGGAAGCTCTCTGCGGATGGAAGGTCCCCGGTGCCTGGACCTGGAGCCCGCCGGTCGGCTCCTGAAATTGCTCTACCGCCATCTCCGCCCTGAAGAAGATCAGGTCCACCATGGGATCCATACACCAGGTGCCCGTGATGATGCGCAGGGGTTCAGGTCCGAGGTCTTCAGCGCCATCGCCAACGCACCAGGTCCTGCGGCTCACCGCGTTCTGCTGGATCTTGCCGATGCGCCGGAACTTGCGGCCACCAAGGACGTCCTGACCTACTACGCCTGGCGCAGGGCCCAGGCTGACGCCGAAGTCACCCCCTGGACCGAGGCCGCAGTGACCGAGTTCCAGCGGACCTACACCAAGCCCCCACAAAACGCCGAAGACGTGTATCGCCTGGTCCTGGGACTCCTGGCTGATCTGCGGGATGATGTGGAGAATGGCGACCTCGCACCCATTGGATGGTTCAGCGTGTCGGACAACGAAGATCGGCTCCAGACATGGCTGGCGGGCAAGCTGCAGGATCGCAGTAGAGGCCATTTCGAGGTGCTCCGGGAAGCTGAGGGACACAATCGGGTCCGGCCAGATATCCGTGTCGTGCGCACCCCGCATCACCCGCTCGTGATCGAGGTCAAATGGGCTCACAAGGGCGAGCGCACCTACGCCAACCTTCGGGGGGCGCTGCATGATCAATTGGTCGGCGACTACATGAAGGTGGGCGAGGCCCGCCACGGCATCCTGTTCATCGCCAATCTTGGCAACCAACGCCGAAAGGTGCCGGGCAAAGGCCTCCAGGATTTCCGGGGACTGATCGAGGCTTTGCGGGAAGAGGCGCGGCAGATCATGACAACGGACCCGCGCGGCCTGGAGCTGGAGGTGGTTGGGGTGCAGTTGGTGGCTCGGGACGAAATGGCAGGGGCGACGGCTTAGGCTAGATGGGCATAGAAGCCCCATCATCCCGACGAGTGATGTCGTCACCAAGCGCGGCTACTTCTTAGGCCGCCGTCCCTTCGGCAACGTCGCAAGTGGAGCGGCACCTGGAGGGGGCTCTACGAAAAACTCCCGGATATCGACATCCAGGGCGTTAGCCAAGCGCTCCAGAACGGCGACGGTTGGATTCTCCAACTCCCGTTCCAGCCGACTCACATAGGTCCGGTCAATCGACGCATCGACGGCAAGGGTTTCCTGCGACAGCCGCCTTTCCACGCGGAGCCGCCTCAGATTTCGAGCCACAAGCGCCTGTGCATTCATCGCGACAGGCGACCATCTTGTGGAGCATTAAACCACGGACTATAGTCACGTATTATCTTTTAGGGGCTGCAGGTTCCGGGGGGCGCAGTTGGCTATCAGCCCGCTCATGGTCGCCGGAACCGCCGAATCAAAGGGGGCATGATGACTTGGTACTGGTGGTTGGCCGTCGCGGCAGCCGGCTATGGCAGCTATGCCCTATGGAGGCGGCTCAAGAAGGTGACGGCGGATCAGAAAGCCCTTGAAGCGGCGATCACGGGAAGCATCGGCCGGGCGCCCGACCATTTCTACAACCTAACAAGCCACTCCCTCGGACCTCGGCGGATCCTCGCTGCCTACATTCCCGAGCGAAAAATCTACATCGGTGAGTTTGCCGAGCCATTTGACCCTGCCTGCTTCCTCAACCCTGACAACGTCCGTTCCTGGACCATCCAGTGGGATAACGGCGTCGATGACCGTGGCCGGACATTCAAGACGCGGTTTTCCCTGCACGTTGCAGTGAAGTCTATCGAAGAGCCCCTCGTGAGAATCGACTGCCAGAACGAAGCCACGGCTTACAAGATGCGCGAGATCTTCGATCAGGCGCTTGGCGACCGTGAGGTCGCTTCGCTAGCGTAACTTTTCGTCATCAAATCCGGCTACCCAGCGCGAAATTTGACGGCTCCCTCGTGCGGGCTGCAAAGCGCGCCCGGAGACGCTAGTTCGGCCAGGGACCGGCGCCCGCGCGTCAAAAACGGAATTTAGGTGGCGTGCTTAGCGACGAATCCTTTCATATTTAGCGCTGAAAATAAATCTGCGCATATTTTATAGCATCCACAAGCAACTACAAACATATTCAATGAAAATATGGAAACGTCCAACAACTATAGAAAATAATTATAAATCGGATGGCGTTGCCATACATAGGATGTAGATTTTGGTCCACATAAAAAACGCTCCGTCTACACCGCAAAACACTGGACGTGGCCGCGTGATCTTTATATCTCTGAGTTGATCAACAACCCGGACTCATGCCGATCCAGATACTGCCCAGATAATAGGCGCAAAAAACGAACAACCCCACCGCTGGAACGGTAGGGCTGTGTCGTCTTTAACGTCTTCAACCACATTAACCGATCTCGACGATCAGCGCAGTGAGAGACTATTCGCCCCCTCTCTATGCCAGATCGTGAGGTCCTTTGCAAGCCGGAGCGATAGTCTTTGTCGCTCGGAAGGGGGACTCATGTCTCAGAGAGCAATTCTGCGCCACTTGTTAAATCTTCGTGCCGGCTTCGACGAACTGGCGGCTTCGTCGTCGGTGCCCCCGGAAGCCCACGCCCTGAACATAGCTCCACAAGCTGGAGCCTCCCACTCCGGCACCGTCTGGCGGCCTACCCGTCCATCGGAGGCGAGCCGCCGCCCCGCCCTCCGGGGCCGCGGTTCGGTGCGCGGGACGCTCGTCGATATGTCCAGCGGGCGGGAACTTGTCTTCGAGAGCCTGCTCGAGCGCGGGCTGGCCGAAATGCTGATGGCCAGGCATGACGTCAATCACATCGCCGACCAACCGCCGGCGGTGCACTACGTGACGCCAGATGGACGCACGCGCGGCCATACCTTCGACTTTTTGGTCCGGACCGTCGATGGAAGGCGGCTCGCGATCGCGGTGAAGCCTGAGGCGAAAGTCGAACGCAGTGGCATCCAGGCGACCCTCTCCCTGGTCCGCGCCCAAGTCGGTTCCCGGTTTGCCGACGCCTACCTGCTGCGGACCGATCGCCACATCACGCGGGAGCGGGTGTTTAACGCCCAGCTGCTTCTGCGCAGCCGTGTCTGCCGCATCGAAGCCGATGTTGCCGCCGTTTGGGCCATCGCCGGAACGTTGCCGGGCAAATTCAGACTTGCGGACATCGTCGCTCATGCAGGAATTGGGGCGCGGGGCTTTAACGCCGTGATCTGTCTCATCGATGACGGCCGGCTGGAGCCAGGGGAGGCCAGCAAGATTGGCTACCTCACCTACCTCCGCCGTGCGGCGGCGAAGTGAGGGAGGTGAAGCCATGACGACTCGTAGAACAGAGCATCTGCCCAGGCCCGTCACCCGGTATCGGCTCACGCCGAGTGACCGCGTCCAGATTGACGGCATCGATTACACCCCCCTTTCCGGAGACCGAACCGGGTACGTCTTCACCCAGGCTCAAGGTGACGGCGACCTCGCCCTCTCCCTCGACCATGCCGAGATAGAGGCCCGGTTGGCAGCGGGAACGGTCGTCGTCCATCGCAATTGGTACGAGCCCAGTAAGGCAAGGCAACGTCTGAAGAACGCCGCGGCACTTCTCTCCGATCTCCCCGCCTCCGAGCAGCGAAAAGTTCTCTGGCGACTAGAGCACTGCGAGCAATTCCTGAGGCTGGAAGCTTCGGAACCGGCCGTTACCCGGTCTGACGAAGCAATGACTCGAACGATTGTGCGAATCCAAGATGAGCTATTGCGGCTTGACGCGGCCCGGCAGGGCAAGCCTCGTCGCTGCGGGCGGAAGAATGAATATTTCGATCCGCCATCGCCGCGATCTCTCCGGCGCTGGCTTAACGCCTACGTGACCAGCGGCTTTGACCCCATGGCGCTTCGAGAAGGCCATCATCGCAGCGGCAACAGGACGCCTCGGATCGACGGCGACAGCAGGGAGTTCGCGATCAAGCAAGCATGGAACAATTTGAGTCTAAACCGGCCGAAAAAGACGGGAGTCTACCACGCCTACAAGGACGCCCTGGTCGATGAAAATGTCGAGCGCGAGCAAAAAGGCGCTCCCCCGCTACACCAAATCGGCCGGCGCTCCTTCGAACGGATGATCGGCAAATTCTCACCGTTTGCACTGTATGCCGGGCGCTATGGCCGAGCCGCAGCTTTGCAACACTTTGCCCTCGTCCATAGAGGGACCGACATCATACGTGCCCTGGAGCGGGTAGAGATGGATGAGTATAAGGTCTCGCTCCAAACCATACTGGTCGAAGTTGGGCTCTGGTCCCGGCTTTCGCCGAAGCTCAAGGCCGCCGTAGAGCGGTCCCGCACTTGGTTGACCGTAGCCATCGATTGCGCAACCCGCTGCATCCTCGCAATGCGCCTGCTGGTCGCTTCACCCAGTAGCGAGAGCGCGATCTCAGCCCTCGAAATGGCAGTGTTCCCCAAAGACGGCCTTCGTCAAGCGGTTGGGCTAGAAGGCGTTTGGGAAATGCATGGCGTGATGGAGACGCTGGCCACCGATGGGGGCGCAGCATTCGTCGCTCATTCGACACAGGTGGCACTTCGGGATCTGGGAATTGCACACGAAGTCCCCCCCGGGGGCATGCCCTATCTTCGGGGCACCATCGAGCGGTTTTTCCTTACCGTTCAATCCCAGCTCCTGCCGCTGTTTCCCGGGCAGACCTTCGAGAACGCTGTCAGCAAAGGAGCCTACGACGCCGAGGGGAACGCCTGCATCAATGTCCAAGAGTTGAACAGGGTCCTGATCAGATACGCGATCGACATCTACCATAATCTCCCCCACGAAGGTTTGGCCGGAGAAACCCCGCGCAATGCTTGGCGACGATTAAACGGCCTTTACGGGGTTTTTTCCCCGCCAGAGGAACCTGTTCGCAGACACATTTTTGGCATTACGACCAGCCGGGACATCAACAATCGCGGCATCCGCTTCCTGGGCCTTCATTACCAAAGCCCGCAATTGCAAGAGCTGCGCGTCCGTGCGGGGCGGAAGCTCATCGCCATCCGGGTCAACCGGCACGACCTCTGCGCCATCTCGGTACAGCTTGATCAGGGCTGGATCTCCGTTCCGTGCGTGTTCAAGGAAATTGCCGGGACCAGCGTCTGGGAGTGGATCGCCGCCGCTGAGGATCTTAAACGCCGACATGCAGACATGGCCGCGCTGTCGAAGGACGTCGTCCGACGGGCCATGGATGATGTTCGGAAAATCGCCGCCATGGCCACCAAGCGGGCGGAGATCGGCGAGCCTGTCCTGACGTTGGAAGACCTCGAAAAGGCCGAACGCGAGCATTTCCGTTGTTTCGAATTCGCCGAAGGCTCCGATGCCTCGGACGAAGACCTGCTCGGCGCCCCCGACGTTCTCCAACCTTCCGCCCCACCGGGTGCCCCCGACACGTTCGAGGAGGCCGCCGACGAGTTCGGCGGCCCCGCCGACTGGGTGCAGGAGTAATGAGAATGCACGGACTGGACGACCTCCTTGAGGGCATGGACCCCGCGCGGCGGCACCGCTACGACCTGACACAACGGATGCAGAAGCGGTATTTCTCGACCCGCCGAGACAAGACTCTGGGCAACGAGATCACTCGGTGGATCGACGTCACTGTCGCCTCATTGGCCGGCCCGCATCCAGAGGGCCGGATCCTGGCAGTGATCGGAGACCCAGGCGCAGGGAAAACCAGGGCCATCAAGCGTGCCATGTCTGCGGTCCCCGCGCTGGAGCAATCGACCCTGTGCGTGACCGCACCGCGGCCATGCACGCTCAAGCAGCTCGGCCGTACGTTTCTGAGCGCGATGGGGTATGACCTGCACCGCGATCTGCGCGAACACCTGACCTGGGAAAAGGTTCGCGACCACCTTGAAGCCAACAGGGTGCGGTTCGTCTGGGTGGACGAGTTGCAGCACGTCCTCGACGGAAAGCACGATGCCCAGGTAGCGGCGATCTCCGACACGTTCAAGAACCTGGTGCAGCGGCGCTCCTGGCCGGTCAGCTTCCTGTTCTCCGGCCTGCCGGCGGTCTCATCTTTTCTCGGACGCGACCGCCAGATCGAACGCCGGAGCCGCACGCTGGAGTTCGGCAGCTTGTCCTTTCCCGCCAGCACAGGCCTGATCCGTGAGGTGTTGCTGAGCACCATCGTCGAGACGGACGGCGGCATGGGCCTTGGCGACCTGGCCACCGACGAGTTCGTTCATCGGCTTTGCCACGCGACAAGTGGGGCGCTCGGCGTCGTCATCGACCTGATTCGTTCTGCCGTCCTGGAGGCCGCCGAGCGCCCGACGTTCAACGGCACCATCCAGATCTGCGACTTTGCCGAGGCCTATGCCTCGGAACGAGGATGTGAACCGTCCGAGAACATCTTCCTGTCGTCGCGATGGCACGAGATCCAGCCTGAAAATTCCCGGCTCCGACAACTCTCTGCGGAGGGGGCTTAAAATGCTCAAGCTGCGCGTCCCCTACATCCGCGGCGAAACCGCCACCAGCTTCTGCTCCAGGCTCGCCTTAAGGAATCGGTGCCGGTCCATTGCCGAGTTCGGCCTTGATGTCGGCCTCGTTTTTCGGGACGTCGTGGCCGGAACTCAAGAGGGGCTCGCGCGGCTCTCCGCCCTCGGCGGCGTCGACCTTGCACACCTGACATCCTCTGCATTTCGCGGAAACGGAACCAGATTTACATGCGGTAACAACATTCTGGAGCAGACGTTGCGTCGGCCAATGAGCCGCCTCATGGTCTGCCCGGCATGCATCGCTGGCGATCTGGCAACCCACCCCGATATTGGCTCCGCGGCTCCAGCCGGGCGCGTTGCTTGGCTTCTGGAGCCCATATCCACCTGCATCGAACACGATCTGGCCCTTGTTGTGGCCGACGTCCAGCCACAGAATTCCGTGCGGGGAGCCGGGTATTTGCTCGACTTTTCCCGCCGAGCTCAGCCGTTCATCCAGCGCATCGAGAACCATCAGGCCTCCGCATTGCGGCGCCCTCCGAGCGGGCTGGAAAGATATCTCTGCGCACGCCTTGACGGGCCCTTTCCCGTTGTTAGCGATTTGGTTGATTCGCTCCCGTTTTATGCTGTCGCGCAAGCCAGCCTGATCCTGGGCGCTTTCATCACCTTCGGGCCCAAGCTCACCTTGAGAAAGCTCACCGACGAGCAACGGCGAGATGCTGGCGAGGCAGGATTTTGTATTCTTGCGGCCGGCGCAGTTGCTCTTGAGGAATTCCTGCGAACAAGCATGGACCGCTGGCCAAGGAGCAAGAACGCGACCTCGATGAACGCGTTCTTTGGAGCGCTTTCGCAATGGCTTGGCTACCGGAGCGACGACGCTTCATATGAATTTCTCCGAAGCACGATCCGCAATCTCATGTTCTCCTCCCAGCCACTGCGGGAGAACACCACCATCTATGGCGTCTCGCTTGGGGCTGAGCGCATCAAATCCGTCCTGACTCTTTCGGAGGAGATGGGCGTCCATCCTAATCGTCTTCAGCGACTACTCGTTGCCACCGGTGTCCTGGATGAAAGCTCTGCCCGCCTGAGCGCCCACAAAGCCGTCTTTGTCGTTGATGAAAAGGCGTCTGACATCGTAGCCAGACTTTCTCGCTGCATGTCCAAAACGGCGGCGGCCAAGTACGTCAATGCCCCGTGGGTACACTTCGATACGCTGCACAGGGCGGGTCTCATTATGCCGTTCGTTGAACCTATCGGAATACTGAGCGTCCATGGATTTGATAGGCTAGATCTGGACCATTTTCTGGAACGGCTGCTTTACTTCGTTCGCGGTCCAGCACCCGAGAACATATTGGCGATACCCATTTCCTCTGCTGCTACTCGGCTAAATTGCTCCGCCTTGCAAATAGTTCAACTGATCTTTGGCGGCAAACTTACCGAAATTTACCGACGACAAGACGTTGGTGGGTTCTTGGGGATTTTGGTCAACCCTGAGGAAGTCCGGGTAGCGCTAAGGCGGCCAGAGCGCCCGGGGCTATCGATTGAACAGGTCGGAGAGCGGATGCGATGGTCCCGGCCCGTGATCGACGCGCTCATCGCTCATGGATGGCTTGCCGCAGAAATTGTGAGACATCCGATAATTCGAAGGCAACAAAAGGTCATTGAGCCCCGCGACCTTGAGGAGTTTGATCGAATCTACGTGGCCCTGTCTGCACTGGGCAGAGAGCTTCGGCTCTCGCTCCCGGCCATCAAGGCCCTGCTCACGGACGGCGGGATAGAGTCGGCGTTTGATCCGGAAGTGATCGGTGCAACATTTTACCGGCGCGCTGATCTACCGTGGTCTGAGCCCGCTCGGACTCGCCGCAACTGAGCAAAAACATCCGAATATCTCGCAAGTCGGCGTCGAAGGAAACCACGTCTGCGATTAATTGACGTTGTCCCGCATTAGAGGTGGCAGAGTGGACGAGCCATCATGTATCCCTTGGCGTGTCCTCGCGCTGCACGGGTTCCACAGTCTATGCCCTTCGACCGCCTTCGCACCCTTCTCCTGAAAGAAATGGCCAATCCTACCGGCCCAGCCGGTTTTGAAGGGCTCTTGCGGGACGTACTCACAGCGGTCACCGGGCAGTCCTTCGGACTGATGAAGTCTGGCCCGCAAGGCGGCGTCGATGTCCTGCAGCGGCAAGCGGCCAACCGATTCACGGTCGCGCTGGAAAGCAAACGCTACAAGGGCAAAAACCCACCGCTGGATGAGCTAAAATACAAGGTGGTCGAGGCGGCGCGGTCCTTCCCGGGCCTGGACCTTTGGCTCCTGGGGACAACCCGCGAAATCAAAGAAAACGACCGGCGCGCCCTGGAGGCGGTTGGCGAGGAAGATGGCATCGCGGTGGAGATCCTTGATTGGCCGCAGGGGCCCGACAGCCTGCCACCGCTGGCGGTGCTGTTCGCGGCCGCCGACCATGTCACGGCCACCCATCTCTCCAACGCAGCGGCTAAAGTCGGCGGGCTGCTCGACGCGGTCCGGCAGCACCCGCGTTATGAGGCCGAGCGCGCGCGCCTTCTGGACAGGCTGACCCGGCCCGATGTCGGCTATGCCGCAGCGCGACGCCGCCTGATCGACTGGACCCGCGACGCCCTGTCCGAGACCACCATCGCGCGGAACCGTCTGGGCTCCCACGCCAATCTATTGGAGCAGGAGGTCAAGCGCATCTGTCGGCCGGTGCCGGAGGCAAAACTGGAAGCGTGGTGGAACGAGAAGCACTACGAGGCCGCAGCCATTCTCGGTGACGAGGGAACCGGCAAGACCTGGGCGACGCTCGAGTGGTGGCTGACCCGTGCCGACACCTTGCCGCTAACCCTATTCGCCAGCGCGCGTGACGTTCAGCAGGCTCAGGACCCCTTTGACCTGATGTCCGAACTCCTGGCGCGGCGGACGGAGCTGCGGACACCGGCCTTCTGGCGCAAGCGCCTGCGGCTGTGGCAAGGGGCGGGGATGGAGCTGCCGCACGTTCTCCTCATCATCGACGGCCTGAACGAACATTTCACTTATCGGGACTGGCGCACCCTGCTAGGCAAAATGCTGAGCAAGGACATGGGGAGGCAGTACGCCGTTGCGGTGACCTGCCGACCGGACCACTGGCGGACCGCCCTCAAGGGTTTGGCCGATCTCCAGCCGCCCCCCAGGGAAATTGTGATCGAAGGCTTCGATGACAAAGAACTGGACGAGTTGCTGCGCATGCATGGGCTGACCCGCACTGATTTCAGCCCGGATGTCCTTCATCTGATGCGCACCCCTCGGCTCAGCGGCATGGCCATACAATCACGGGAGGAACTGCGGGCAAGCGGCGATGTCACCGCCTCGCGGTTGGTGATGGAGGACTGGCAGCGCCGACTGCGTCTTCATGGCGAACGGCTTGCCCCGACCACCGAGGAGTTCCGCGCCTGGGTCACGCGGTTGGGAAGGACGGCGCATGAATCGCTAAAATCCGGCCAGGAACACCGAATCAGCCGGCAGGAAGTTCGAACCGAGCTTCAATCCGAGATGGGCCGTGACGATGATCTTTCCGCCGCGCTTAGTGAAATCATCGACGGCCGGTGGCTGGCGCCGGTATCCGGCACTAACAGATTCAAGCTGGATACTGCCCATGCCCCATATTGCCTGGCGCTGGTCCTGGTAGACCAAGCGGCTCGGACGGATACGGCCGAGGCGGCGGATGAGCGCATCGCTCAGTTCCTTGAGCCCCTGCGCGGTCATGATATTGGCGTCAGCATTCTGCGTGCCGCCACGGCCATCGCCCTGCGCGAGCCAGAATGTTCCCACCATGCCAAGCGCCGACTGGCCGAGCGGTGGCTGGTTTCTCAGAATTTCAGCAACCGGGACTTCGCCGAACTCTGGCGTCTGATTCCAGAGGCTCCGGATCTGTTCTGTGCCCTGGCCGAGGAGTTGTGGCTCGAAAAGGCTGGCGGCTTTCTTGAGGACGAGGCCGTTATCAAGGCCTTTGCCAACGCCTCCGAAGCTTGGCCCCATGTCGCGGCGGTGGTGCAAGGCTGGGTCACAGGGTGGCTCGGCACGTATTGGCTGGACCCGGACCAGGGGGCGTATCTTAATCGATATGACGGTGATACCGACCGCGCCCGGCAGAACCGGGCGGCAACCGAGGAACGGGCGAGGCAGTGGGCGGAAATCTCGGATGGTTTGCCGGAAATCCGCCATCGCGAGCAAGCAGGTTTGAGCTGGCTGTGCCACCGCCTACCCGCAATCATATCATACTTGCCGCGCCGTCCCTTCGCTCCGGCGCTGCTCAGCTGGGCGATCAGCCGCGCAGCCATGGGGCGGGCGCGCCACTTCGAAGAGATCGCCTGGTGCCTGCGCAACAACCCGATAGACGCCGAGGAAACGGCAGGCGCAGTGCTGGAGGCTGCTGAACGGCTTCTGGCCCTGGACCATCCCATTGCCCGCGACGCTGCACGGAATCTTCTAGAAGCGCTGGCCACGCCGGCGGCCATGGCAAAGGTGGCACTGCGGCCAACGGTTAGCCATAGGCAATGGCCCGATACGGTTCAGGTGGACGAGGTTACGAGAGTGGTCTCCTGGGATCACCAGTCCGCCACGCAATGGCCGCGCAGTCAGGAGGTCGCGCTAGCGGCGGCAGCGGGCCTATCCGCGCCCGCGCGTGACCCGCATACCGTCCTGCCGGAGGAAGACAGAACGGTGCTCAAGGGCCTTCCCGACACGCTGGCCGTTGAGCAGGTGTGGGGTCAGTTCGGCACTACTTCCGAAGACATCGAGCTAAAATCCAGCCAGGCAGCCTTGGCCCGCTGGGCGCCAGAGGCCCTGGCCGACCTTTTCCGCCGAACTTTCGGCACCGCGGTTCAGCGAGACGAGGAGGGAATTCGGCAAATTGCAAGGCGGCTACCCCCGTACCTGATGGTTCTCGATCCGGCGCAGCTTGAGCCGCTGAGTGTGCAGGAAACACTTCCGGGCAATGAAGGCCGAGATAGGGCAGCATTAGCCTTTCTCCTACTTGCGCGGCTTTGGCAGCGCCCACCTGCAGCACAAATCACGGTTCTTGCCTCAGTTCCTGATGGGGTGTTTATAAAACAGGAACATCACCGGGTGCTGCTTCCCGTCAATGCTGACGACCTCAGGGCGGCCCTCCGCCATCTGGAAAGCGCCCAGACCATTGGCCGAATCCTCGGATGGCTGTGGTATCTGACCCTGGTGCCGCTGAAAAACTTCCCGGTGGACAGTGCAGACGCCTTACTTCAGTTGTGCGGACATGCCGAGGCATCCGTGCGCCGGTTGGCGTTGAGGGTTGTCTCTAAAACCCAGCATCCGGCCCTTCTCGAAGCATTCGTCGGCAGCGGCTGGCATTACGCATCCGGCATGGACCGCGAGGAAGGAGCTTGGGCCTCCCTGATCCTCTGCGCAGCGGCGACCGATGAAACGGTGTCCAACATCAGCCACCGCATAGACCCGCAGGCGCTCGGCCACCTCCTGATCTTGCGGCCAGACTCCAGCGAAGCAATCGAAGGTTTCGCCAACTTCCTCAGGCAGCACCTCGATCATCAGTGCAATCGAAGGACCGAGAGTCGAACCGTTCCATCCTTCTGGGCCAACGGTCAGAAGACCACCGAGGCCGTCGGCATATTGCTGAACAGACGTGGCGACGAGGTGGTTTCCTGGCTGACACCGCTGCTGGAGGGTGGTGAGCACGTCCAATGGTCCTTCATGAACAGTTTCCCTGTGGTGCCGCTTACGGCGGCCCTGTTACAGACACGACCGGATGTCGGTGCCCGTCTCTGCTTGGCGCTGCGCGACGGGATCATGCAACTCCCAGAGTTTGAAACGCTCCCCCTGCGCGGTGCCGAGCACGAGGCGGTGTGGAAGGCGCGCGATGTCATGCTGGCGCGCGCCAAGACAGACCGTGCACTCGCCCACATCGCCGCTGAAGCCTGCGTGCGTGGAGCGCAGGAATGGCTGCTGCAATGTCTTGCCCGCGATTTGGCACAAGAAGCAGACGCTGGCAGGATGGCCCGCGCCATGACATTGGCGGGGTTTTCGGACAGCAGCCCGGCCATGGACCGCTTTTGGGCGGAACACCTTGCACAGCCGCCGGCTTCGGGTTGGCTGGCTAATGTTCATGCCTGGAGCCGGAGCCAGTACCAGCGCAATCAGTGGGCGCGCCACTGGCTCACCGGGTTCTTTAATGAACCGGACCGCGACCGTGCCTTTGGCCAGCACCAGCTCTTCATGTCCTGCGCCGACCGCCGGGCTTGGTCATGGGCGTCCGAGATGCTGCACAGCCGGAAGGAGACCGTGCCGGGCCTCTGGGAACAGCACCTGTCCCTGTCGTCCGCGGCCCTGGAACAGCGGATCGAGGACCAGGAAAAGAAGCTGGAGGAGACGCTGTACGGCACAAAGATCGAAAAAATCCTGTCGCCCTGGCATTAAGCGGCGGCTCTCTTGCCGCCACCGCCACTACCCCGGATAGATGCGTGACAATAGCGTCGCCTACGGAGGGGGCAGCCGCTCGCTTGAGCTCGCTGGTCGGTGAAACTCACCATCAGAACGTGAAAAAATATACGGCGACGCATCTCTGGGCGTGGGCTAACAGATGTGATAGACGTTGCCCGATTCAGGAGTAAAAGTAGGGGGATAGGGGCGTGAACATCGACCAAGCTAGACGAATTCTCGATTTTTGGCTCGGGATCGAGTATCTGCAGCCCTCTTCACCCCCGAAGGTCGATGCGAAAGAGCGTTGCTGGAACATCGCCAGCGACCAAGAACTTCCGTGGAACAACCTCGATAAGCAGAGAGCTCTGCCTGTAGACGAAAAGTCGATATGGCGGTTCACCGCCTATGGCGGACTCCTGGACATGGCGCGCATGACGATTGACCTGCGCCGGATGCTTGGCGTCGATGAATCTACGGACGAGGATTTCCGCGCGGGTGACCCCAGCGCCGTCGTCAGCATCGGCCTAGATGTCAACGGTCGGGTCGTTGGTGACGTGTGCCTGGCCAGCTTACCGTGGGCCATGGGGCGCATCGGGTCCACTGCGGACGGCTCGCTGGACTTCGAAGGGTTTGAGGGCGAAGAGGGTTTTGAGGCGCTGGTACGCCAGGGGGTGCTGGACCTGCTGATTACGCGGCAGGTCATTGCGCCTGATCTTGCAGAAGTCCTTGACCTTGATCCAGAGAAGGTTTCTTGCCGCCCCCTCACCTGCAGTGATATGCGCCTTGTCGTGGAGCATGTTCTTTCTGCTGCCGGGTGGTCACCGGCGGGAGGCCTGCTGACCGATTTGCAGATTAAGGCGTTCTTTGTTCGGCGAAAAGCGGTTGTATCAGATCAGAACGCCGGGTCGGACATGCTCAACAGCTTTCTGGCCTCCGACGTGAGGCGGGTGCGCGATGCAGTGTCACGGCGCGACTATGGAAAGGGGCTAGAGCTCTACCTGTTCGGCTCTAATGCTGAGCGTACCGATGTGGTGCGCGACGGCGGCCGCCAAGCTGTAGCGTCCACCATGCCGAAATTCATGCCCCTGGGACGCTGGCCGTCCAAGTTCCCCCTGGCATTGGCTCAACAGTTCTCCGTGAACGCTATCGTGAACGGCCTTCAGGATACGGCGGGCCTGTACTCGGTCAACGGACCGCCAGGGACCGGTAAGACGACTCTACTTCGCGACGTGATCGCGGGGCTGGTAGTTGACCGGGCCCGCATCATGGCGAGCTACGACGACCCGACGACGGCATTTACACGAAAGTTCAGCGTCCGCGACAGCAAGTTTCCGGCCTACTGTCTTGACGAAAAAATATGCGGTTACGGCATGGTCGTGGCTTCCGCCAACAATGGCGCGGTCGAGAACGTGACCAAGGAGCTCCCGGCGGCGAAGTCAATCGATGCCGACGACGTCACCATCGACTATTTCGCCTCGGTCGCTGAGAGCATTCTTGCTGAGGACGGCGCTCGCCGACGGGAACCGGGATCGAACTGGGGAACTATCGCGGCCGTGCTTGGGAACAAGGATCGGCGGAACGCCTTCACCCAAAAATTCTGGTTCACCAAGGCCCCTGAGCAGGGAGAAGAGCGGCCCGATGACTTCGTGTCCTTCAAGACCGCAATGGAAGATTTGGCAGGAAGCGGCTTGTCGTGGGCGGGCGCCAGGAAGGCGTTCCTAGCGGCCACAAAGGCTACGGAAGCGGCCATCAATCATCAGCAGGCGGTGGCCGAACGCATTGCCGAGGTAGGGAGCCGTAGCCAGAAGAACGTGCTTCTGAGGCAGGAGATTGCGGCCCTGACGGGAGACCATCCTCATGCGGCACAAGAGGCGCGCGACGCGGAGGCTGGCTTGGTGCGCGCGATCAAGCTGGCTGATGAGGCCGCCACCCGGTACACCGCGCGGCGCGCCCTCGTGGATGCAGAGAAAGCGTTGAGCCATGCTCGCGAATACGCTGACAATGAAAGCGAGACGACGCACCTTGAAGAAATCAAGCGTCTTACTCGAACCCTTGATTGCCTGGACGTCGAGATAAAAGCCGCCGAGCGCACCCTCGCCATCTTGCACGCATCGGCCCCGAGCTTCTTCCAGCGGCTGTTCAGGCCCACTTCCACCAGAGGGTGGGCCCAATCCTGCCTGACGGCTGCAAGGCAGATCGACGACCTCATGAGGCAGGCGCTCCTCGCAAGAAATGCAAAGCACGATGCGGAGGCCGGCGTGGCACGGGTGCGAGATCAGCAGCGCCGCCTAGTGGTTGCCCGCGACGCCTACGAGCAGGCACGAGATCGAGCGGTGCAAGCCGCGGTCGCAGAACAGACAATCGGTGATGCGAAACAAGCTTTTTCGAAGGCCAACGAAGAGCGAGACGAGGCATCGCGGCGGCGTGATGCTAGAAGGGCAGCGCTGGAGAGCAATGAGAACCGGACGGCATCCCTCATGGCAGAAGTTGCCAACAACGCCGAAATCATCCGCCGCCTCAGCGACGTACTGATGGACGCCGGGATCACGACCAAAGACATCACCAATTGGTCACTGCTAGATATGGCCGAGGACGACCGCCAAAAGGCAGCTCCGTGGTTCAGCCCCCAGCTTTATAAGTTGCGGCACGAGCTTTTCGTGGCGGCCCTGGACCTTCACAAAGCATTCATTCTGGAGAACAAGCGGTACTTTAAGAGTAACTTAAGCCACTTCGTTGACTTGCTGTCCAACAAACTCCCGCCTGCGGCTTTCACCGAAGGCGTCCGGCCGCTGTGGGAGACCTTGTTCCTCGTGGTACCGGTAGTGTCCACTACTTTCGCCTCCTTCTCGCGATTGTTCGTCGGCATGGGGAGGGAGAGTCTTGGCTGGCTCCTCATAGACGAAGCGGGGCAGGCAACTCCGCAAGCGGCAGTGGGTGCCATCTGGCGTGCCCGCCGCACAGTCGTCGTCGGAGATCCGATACAGATAGAACCTGTGGTGCCGCTGCCTTCAGCCGCCATCGAGGCGTTGCGGATTCGCTGCAACATTGCATCTCTATGGCATCCGCTCCACGACTCCTGCCAAGTGTTGGCCGACCGGGCAAATCGCTTTGGCACAACCATCAACGACCAATGGGTGGGCAGTCCGCTTCGCGTGCACCGCCGCTGTTTGAACCCGATGTTCTCGGTCGCGAACCGTATCGCCTACGAGAACATGATGGTCTACGGGACCGCCTCTGGCGGCGCGGGTTCCGCCGGTGGTCCTCTCGGGGAAAGCTGCTGGTTCAACGTACCCGCTGAGAACGCCGAGGGGCACTGGATCCCGAACCAAGGGGCTGTTGCCATCAACTTGGTGCGGCAGATCCTCGCTGCGAACGGCGGCGAAGCGATATCCCCTGACGGCAAGGCTCGCGTGTTCATCATTTCTCCTTTCCGCAAGGTCGCTGCAGAGATCCGACGGGAACTGTACCCTGTCGTAGGCGGTCTCAACGGAAAGATTGCCGGCACCGTCCATACCTTCCAGGGCAAGGAAGCCGACACCGTCATTTTGCTGTTGGGTGGCAATCCAAAGACGCCGGGCTCTATTTCAAGCTACGCGGCCGCAAAGCCGAACCTTCTGAACGTGGCACTTACCCGCGCAAAGGAGCGGATCTGTGTCGTCGGGGATCTACACCAGTGGCGCCGACACAAGTACTTCGACGAGTTGGCGGACGCCCTCCCGGTTCGCGAAACTCATGGATCCGGTCGGCTGACGCTTGGTTCGCCGCGTTGATCAGGCTCCAAGCACCAAGCACCGGCGGCGCCGGCGCGAGGGGCTTCGGACGTACAACCTGATCGGCCTACATGGGCATCGCCGGGATCGTGCCTGCTCAGAAACAGAAGCTGGCCGCAACGGGGGGCTGGTGCGGCAGCAAAATGGGATTGTCGCCTGAAGGCAGCTATGATGCGATGCCTTCTCTGAAAAATTGAGAGGAGGGAAGAGTGGATCACCGTGGAGGCCTCACAGTCGCCTACGTTTTGGGCACTACGCTATTGATTCTGTTGGTCGCTATCGCAGCTGCACGCCTCCTAAATCACCATTTTGGTGGCGAGCTGGCCGCTTGGGTCCAAGCAGTAGGCGCAGTCCTTGCGATCGTCGCGGGATTTGCAACAGCAAATTTCCAATTAAAAGTGCAGCAAGAGGCAGTGATGAATGAACGGCGGGCGCTCGCGCAGGCCGCGCATCTACTAGGATACGAAGCCCTTGAGACAATGAGCGAACGTCTAAATATGGCACTTACACCAAGGGGCCCGTCTAAACGACTTGCGTTGCATGGAGATCGAACAACTGAAATGATCGTCGCTATGCGCGAGTTCGACACGACGAAGCTACCCGCGAGCATGCTGTCCGATTTCATTCGGCTCCGGAGCCACGTCTACGCAATCAATCAAAGGATATCCGACATCTTCGAGAGCGAGGAACACGGATCAGAAAGTGAACGCAGTGAGAGAAAAAAGACGCGCTATGAACGGCTGAGGAGTTCCGTCCGAGTGCGCGCTGAAGCCGTAATTCTGTTCGATCGCCTTCAGCAGCGTATATCGAATGAATTTGGGGGAGAGGCAATGACCATAACAACAGGCCAATTCTTGACAGACTATTCGGTCCTTTTGGCGGACAGTTAACCGATCCGGACGAGCGCTCCCAAAACCGGCCCTGGGGCGAGTCCCAGGGCCGGGTGCCCATTGATCGTTGGGGAGAGGTGGAGCGGTTTTCGGGGAAAAGGTCGAACAGAGAAACGCGGCCTGATCATTCAATCATCATGCTACTGCCAGGGCGAGATTCGTCGACAGTTCCTTGAACGCGAGACCGCTCGGCTCCAGGAGTCCGAACTCGAAGGTCGGATCGGCAGGCCATGTGAGTCCGTACTCCTGAGCCCACCGTTGGAACTGCGCGGGGTCATTACGAAGGGCTGCTTCCAGATTTTCCGTTGCCCTGACGACCGCATCTGCAGCCATAGACGCCCGGATTGAAGTCCCGGCCCCGGTGATGCCGCCGGCTGGCTTGTAGACCTTGCCGTCGATCTCAACCAACGTGTTAATCCCGGCTTTGCGCAGAATGTTGCGCTCCTCCTCGGTGTAGTTCTTTGCCAAGCCGAGAATCTTTTGACCAGGACCGGCCCGTAGCTCATGGATCAAACCCGCACCGGGAAACTCCCTCGCCATGATCGCGAGGATGTGGTCACGGTTGAAATCCCTGTGCGTCATGACATCTAGAAGATACGCGTCCGCCCTATGGAACACCGCGAAAAGCAGCGGATCATCTCTTTCTACGAAACCGTCCGGCTGCAATTGCTGCGAGATGTGGAGGTGATGGACCTCCCACTCAATCAGCATCAGGTCCAAATCCCTGCGCCGGTTTAGCCTCTTGCTCGACGACTCCAGGACCGTCTCCACGCGCGTACTCAGATGAGGTTTTAGTTCCTCGCCTCTCTCGATCTTGGCAATCAGCACATCGAGATCAACCTTACGCTGCGTGGTGACAAAATTGCCGTTGAACGCTGCCGATGTGCGGACCTTGCGGGGAGCGGCGAAGACATGTCTCGACATCCAGTTGTGATAAACAATTAGAAGCTCCCGTGCGTCCTTGCCATTGATCTCGGCAACTATATCTATATCGTTCTGATCATAAGGAAGCGTGTCGATCGCCCACTTCCTGATTGCAGCCTTTAGGTCTATGGCCATTCCCGCCCCGTCTGTTCTTATCTGGAGTTTCTGTTTGCCCAAAATCTACTCTTGCGCGGCAATATCGCTTCAGATCCTCTCATACTAATGTCAGCGCCCATGGCAATGTTTGAACTTCCTGCCTGACTCACACGGACAACGCTCGTTTCGCCCGATCTTGCGCTTGTTAGTCGGTGCTGGCGCTACTCGCGGCCTATCCGATCTCGCAACGTAGCCTGCCGGGCTTTCGAGAAAGCCGGGAGGCGGCAACCATTTTGGCGGCGGCCCGAATATCCTTAGTTGGGCGATCAGCTCCTGTTGGTTCTTAAGCTCTGCCTGCGCCAAGGGAGGAAGGCCGGCCTTATAAGGTTCAAGACGCTCCATCTCGGCTTCAGCTGCGGAGTATCGCTCGCAGTACGCGAGGACAACGGCATATTGGGAGCGAACGGTAATCATGTAGTCGGCGAGCTTCCACTGCCGAAGCTGTGGAAGAACAATGGTTTCCATCATGTTGAGCGCACCGTCGAAGTCGCGCTTGCTGATGAACTGGGCGACAAGGTCCTGTCCCACGCGGAACAGCGAGGCTGGGGCACGCGCCAGGTCGTAGAATTTCAGAGCATGGATGCGGACGAGGGCGGAGAATTGGCCCTGTGCATCAAGCGCTTTGGCAAGCACGTCCAAGGAATCCGCGAGATGCTTGATGTCATCAACGTCTGAATCCTTCTTGAGCATGCGCGCTAACTCGGGCGCATTATTTCCCATCACGCGTTCTGGAGTCAGGCCTATCAATTTATAGTAATCTTTGATGAGCGGCCGAACCCTCTTCTCCGCTGCATCTGGATCTCCGAGTGCGAGCTCTGCGCAAGCCACATTGTACCAAAACACACGGCGATGACCGGCGGGGAGACCTTCGACAACGGGTGTGAGGTCCGCCACCAGCTTCAAAGCGGCACGTCGATCACCTTTGCCGGCGAGGAAGCTCATTCGCTTCATGTTTACGCGAAGTCGCTCCTCGGCCCCCAGATTGTGAGCTGCGATTAAAGTATCCATTTGATCGAGCCACAGGACAACTCGGTCAGAACCAGATTTCAGATCGGCGAATGCCAGTCCATCGAGCGCCTTTATACGCTGATCAAGGGGAACAGCCTCATCCTGGACCCCGTGCTCCAGATAAGCTTCAATTTCGGGCCATAGGCCCATTTCGTGGAAGAGCTCGTCCGTAGCCATCTCGACAAGAATATCCAGACGCCCAACGTCCCCGCTCAGCCGGAGGAAAAGAGATAGCTTCGTTGGGTGCCGGCTCTCCAAAAGGCTCTTTTGCACGACGGACCGCAACGCCTCCCGTCGTGCCTTAACTGTCTCGGTGCCGTGAAGGAGCTGTCGTCCTTTGCCCACAGCGCGGGCTGCATCGTGGAGCTTGATCTGGTCGCGGGCAAAAACCTGCAGCAGCCCTTGGCTAATCAATTGGCGCAGAGCCTGATCGACGCCGGGCTGATCTGTCCCCTCTGCTGCCGCCACATATGACTTCATTTCTGCGCGCATTAGTGGCGCATCGCACAGGCTGAGCAGTTCGGCAATGTCCGCCACTGCCTTGGGCAGCCGGTCAAAGACCCGCCCGAGAATAAGGTCCTGGGCAACCTCCTTAGTATGCGCTGATTGCGCGAGATCGGCGCAGAACCGTTTCAGCGAACCATCGTAGTCGGATCCCGCAACCGAGATTGCGTTCAGCACGAAAAGCGGAAGGCCGCCCGTGAGATCGATTAATCGCTGGCAATCAGCAGCATCGCCTTGGCACCCGTTGTCATGGGCGGCTGCCGCTACTGTGTCCGGCGCCCATCCTAGCAGGGTCTCACGCGTGATGCCGAGAGTGGCCTCCAGTGTCGCTACTTCGCCTTCAGGGCGTCCCAAAAGTACAAAGCGCAGATCCCTCCCAGACTGGATCACGCCGATCAAATCCTCAGCAGCGAGCTGGTGAACATTATCGAGGGCAACAGTGACAACCTCTCCTCGCTCACCCAGGCGGCGCGACAGGAGTTGGAGGATTTCTCGACCGGAAGCGCCGGGCAGGAGAGCCTCGCCAAGGCCCCGACCCGCCTGAAACAGGCGGCCAGCAACCTCTCGAGCAACGACACTGGCGAGGGCTGCACCGGGCGTATCAGCGATATCGAGATAAACGAGAGCCCCCGAGGCATGTTGCGCGGATTGCGCCAGCCACGATGTCTTGCCTGCTCCCGAATAGCCGACGATCAATCTGACCCTCTCTCCCGTCAGCAATTCGGGTTCGCGCTCTTGCACGCGGTAGGGGGATGGCGGCAGTGGAAGATCCTGCAGCTGTACTACAAGCTGCTCAAAAAGGCGGGGAAGATCTTCAGCCTGGAATGTGTGGTCCAGGTTCTCGTCCTCTCCGGTGGCCGCGAGAGACACAAGTCCCGCCAACTTCCAAACGAGTGTGTCCGGCGAGAGCGTTGCGAAAGGCAAGTCACTCGCCATCTTGCTCGCGACCTCCGCCGCTTCGAGAAGCGACGCCGATGGGGCTGGCAATAGTCTTGTCGCAGGATCGGACGACGGCCAATCCACGCGGACATCGTTCGGCCAGTCGGCTGCGGCAAGCCTGACAGCGAGAGGACCGTTTGGAGCCGCGTTGCTGACGATAAGGAATGCGGGCTCTCCAGAGCGTTCACCGCGTTTATGAGTAGCGCGTAAATCTTCGAAGCGCGCCAGAGTCCCCTCGATATCGCTCCAGGCAAGCGAGTCCTGCCGGTGCTTTACCTGAATGTAGGTGCGCCGTTCTTTTAACTTCACCTCGACGTCTTCATCACTCTCGACTTCCACGCTCTCTATTGACAACGTGGCTGCCGACAGCAGGCACTGCACGGTGTACAAGTGCTGAAAAAGGAAGCCGCGATGCACGGCTTCGATGCGAACGAGCTGCGCTGGATCCAGGACGTTGCCGATCCGCCGTGTCGCCTGGGTCATGAACCAACCCCGCGCCTGTCGAAACGAAGCGACATCACGATGCGATTCCCGATCATGTTTTTGGGGGCTCCGACAGGAAAGGCATCAACACGTTGCCCATACCGCGCCGGATTCCGAGGCAGTCGTCGCAGAGACGTAAGGACGGCACCCCGGGCAAGATTTCCGCACCGTTGACCACACGATATGGATAAGCGGGTTCATCTCCACATGACGAGCAAACCTCGTTGCCGCCCATCGATGAGACCGCTTGGCGAGACAAAGCCCCAAGCCGAGGTTCGACCCGGTCGACTACAGACCACCAGTACTGAGTATGAGGTTCTATTTCCTCCATATGCTGTTTTAGCAGCTCAGGGTGATGCCTTTCGAGCCAATTATAGGCCACTTCCCTGCGGTTCTGGTCATTGCGTACGAGCGTTTCATACAGGTTAATCTCAAGGCGGAAAGACTCGCGCGGATACTGTTCCTGAAGCGCCTGAAGCTGCACAAGAGTGATAGCAAAGCGAAAGCCGCCGCTGTAAGCCTCTTTGACCGTACCTATACAGTATTCTGTGATACTCTCGGGAGAAGCCGCAAGGCCGTCCATCAGTCCATAAACGTAACGCCAGGGATGCCGCTCGACCTCGATCTTCCAAATGTCGAGATAGCCGCTGCTCCTGAGAGCGTCCGCGATCACCTGGTCTGCGTCCGGCTGCCTTACGAGCAATTCACTCAGATCATCGAAATTCTCCACCGCCGGTTCAACAGATCGCGCAGCATCCAGCACGGCGTTCTGGGCGTCATGCATGGCCTGGATCGGGTCCGGGATACTCGACCTCCATGCGAGCTCTTCAGGAAAAACCGGCTCGAATTCTATCGGCAGCTCCTCCAGTAGGGGGCTGCGCCGTAAATCCTCGGGCGAGCAGTAATCCGCATCCGGCACAAGGTCGATGCCGGCCAGCTTGTAAACTCGTGCGACGAGGCGGGAACAGAACTGTCTTCTTGATCTCGGCCTATGGACGGCAATGACGGATCGCATCGCCTCCCGGATGGAGTAGCGTGCGCCGATTTCAGCCCGTGCAAAATCTACGATCTGCCCTGTGACCTCGCGTTCCGGCGGATTTATCAACCGGAAGTGAAAGGCCTTCTCGTCGTCTTCAAATAGCTCACGCTGCAGATTGCGCGCCTGAACTCCGCTCGGAGTCGAATCTATAAAGCAGCCATGCTGCACACAGATCATCGCGTGGGACACTATCCCGCCGGTCCCAGTACGAATGGTCTTGCTAACTTTTTCGGGACGTGCCGTGAATAAAATGTCACCTGGCTTTACACCGTCAATCTTGATGCGCTTCATCGTTTCTCCCCCCCCTGCGCTATTACTATTCGTCTCTGGCCAGCGAATCACAAGGGCGTTTTAAGAGGTGGCCCCGTTTGTTCGGACAGTTTGGCGGCTGAGTTAAGCTGGTCCCCAGGTCATTGTCATGCCGCCAGCGCGGTGATCGGCACCGTCTCCGAGGCATGCCCCGGAGACGGTGCCGGCGCGA